>Ga0066601_10000259_pt1 | contig 23118 bp, 15 predicted proteins | sample Medcelwee11metaG_FD_59487 | JGI IMG/M metagenome (GOLD analysis project Ga0066601, IMG submission 59487) | Freshwater pond sediment microbial communities from the University of Edinburgh, under environmental carbon perturbations - Medium... | ecosystem: Environmental > Aquatic > Freshwater >... | reverse complement strand
TTATGTCTGCATCTGCTTCCAGGCCACGTCCTGCAACTACTCCGGCAAACTCTCCTCAGGGAACTTCTTCAGCCCAGACTGCCAGGAGAACCAGTTTCTTCCAGTCAGATACATTCCCTCCGGTTGCAAATTATATTAACAGGGCAACCTATCTTTTATCGCAGGGAAGGCCTGCTGCAAGAATTGGAGTCTATTTTCCTACTCTGAGTTTATGGTATGGTGATAATGAATCAAACACAAGCCTTTTATCAGTCTCACAACAATTGATGGAAAACCATTTCGATTTTGATTATGTTGATGAACAGGCTTTAAATTCAGTCCTGATCCCTGAAAACAACACACTCATAAATTCAAGTAACCAAGCTTACTATGCAATTATAGTTCCCTCCATCAGTGTAATCTCAAAGAGCTCTCTCGACAAACTTAAAAAGTTTGCTGATGCCGGAGGAAAAGTAATTTTCATGGGAAATCATCCGGCACTTGTAACAGAAAAAACTTTTCGTGAAGCCAGTGAATCAGAAATCATAAACTGGGGTATTACGGAACCATCAGGTAAACTAATCCCGGGGGTATTGAGTTATCTTCCTGCACCTGATGTCAAATTTGACAAACCGTGCCCCGAAATCAAGTATCTTCACAGAAAACAGGAAGACGCTGACCTTTATTTCTTCTTTAATGAGGGAGAAGCTATACAATCATCCATGGTCACACTTTCAGGGAAAGGGAATCTTCAACATTGGGATGCTATGACCGGTGAAATAAATAAGTTACAAAAAACTTCTTCAGGAAATGAAGGAATAAGAATTAATCTGGCTTTTGAACCATACGAGACAAAATTCATAGTTATCAGCAAATAACCCAATTATATTAATTCTATACAATAATAATCATGAAATCAAACCTGTTTATAAAGAGTACACTGATCTGCCTTATCTCATCAGGATTATTCGCATGCCACGAGAAATCTTCGCCTGAGATACCACATCTCACCAAAATGGGAGATGCCACCCAACTTATTGTTGATGGCAAGCCATATCTTGCTCTTGCCGGGGAACTTCATAATTCAAGCTCATCAAGCAGAGAGTATATGAAAGATATCTGGCCGAAGCTTGAAGCTTCCGGGATGAATACAGTTCTTGCTGCTGTTGAATGGTCGCTGGTAGAACCGGAAGAGGGAAAATTTGATTTTACCGTTGTCGACAATCTGATAGATGATGCCCGCGCTCATAATTTAAGGCTGGTCCTCTTATGGTTTGGTGCCTGGAAAAACGGGCAGACACATTACGCACCTGAGTGGGTAAAAAAAGATTTTACCCGCTTCCCAAGGGTAAAAGCAGAAAGTGGTAAGAGCCTTGAGATTCTCTCTCCAATCGGCAAAGAGACGATGCAGGCCGATGCCAGGGCTTTTGCAACAATGATGAAACACGTAAAGGAAATAGATTCTTTTCAGAGGACCGTAATAATGATCCAGGTGCAGAATGAGGTAGGAGTGCTAGGCTCACCTCGTGATCACAGTGACCTTGCCAATGCAGCTTTTGCCGAACCTGTTCCTCAGAAGCTTATGGACTATCTCGTTAAGAATAAAGAAACCCTTCTTCCGGAACTTCTGGAAGTATGGGCATCAACTGACTTTAATACGACAGGTAGCTGGGAGGAAGTTTTTGGAAAGGGTTTAAAAACAGATGAATTTTTCATGGCATGGAATTATGCCTGTTACCTGGATGAATGTGCTGTCAAAGCCAAGGCAGAATATGCTCTTCCAATGTTTGTGAATGCCTGGATTGTACAGCCAGAAGACAAAAGACCCGGGGATTACCCTTCAGGAGGCCCGCAGGCTCATGTACTGGATATTTGGAGAGCAGGTGCTCCAAATATAGATCTGCTATGCCCTGATATTTACCTTCCAAATTTTGCCGAAATATGTGAATTGTATACCCGTAATAATAACACGCTGTTTATTCCTGAATCGCGTGCCGGAGAACAGGGTGTTGGTCAATTATTTTATGCTATAGGAAAACATAAGGCAATAGGCTATTCACCCTTCGGGTTTGAAAGCAGGGTGACAAATGAAGAGGGTGATCCAATATCACAGGCATATAAATTCCTTGCCGGTTTTGCTCCCGTAATACTGGAGGCACAGGAAGAAGGATCAGTTACTTCAGTTTTACTTAATATGGAAATAAATCCTTCGGAAGATGTTGTTCTTGGAGATTATAAGTTTAAGGTTGAACTTATCAGGACCCGTCGTTCACCAAACATTCCTCCTGAAGGTTATTGCATCATTATAAATACAGCTCCAGATGAATACTTATTTTACGGAAGCAGTATCCAGGTTTCATTTTCTCCAAATACTCCCGGACCTGCCATAGCAGCTATCGCACAGCTCGACGAGGGATCATTTGAAAATGGGGAATGGATTCAGGGCAGGCGCCTCAATGGTGATGACATAATGCTTGATTACGACCTTGCTAAAAAAGCTATGGAAAATATGACTGGAACAGGGCTGAGATTTGGCAGCAGCAATGGAATGGTTCAAAAGGTGAAACTTTACAGATACGAATAATAGCTTCCTCTAATGAAGAAGAGTTTTTCTGAAAATTTTATAAAGCTCTTCTTCATTTGTATTATTCTTAATTCCCTCAAAAAGGATATTAATCAGATTCTCAATCTTTGAATCATTAAATCCGGCTTCAATTGAAAATCGCCTGATCAGCTTCAATTCTTTCTCCCTGACGACATCATCTGCCAGTATCATCTCACCGATATTGTAAAAATGCTCAAATTTCTCCTCAAGAGAATATGGAGGATGATAATGATGATCCTTCTCGGAATGTATCAGTTTGTCTATTTCCGGATCAGTAAGTCCAAACTTTTTCCCCTCCTTATACAGAAGCTCAAGTTCATCTTTCTGAATCCTGCCGTCAGTCTTTGATATCTGAACCAGATGAATAAATGCATTCTTATTCACCCGCTTGCCATGGTTTGTTATGTAATCTGAGAAGTTCATTTCCTGTAAATTGAAATATAGTTTAGCATTCGTAAAGTTATAAAATAAACTTTAATCGCCTGGCTCTTTTGAAATTGTAAGGAATAAAAAGTTAAATTTAAATGTCAATTTATTATGTGCAGATAACTATTATAACTCCATATTATATGAAAATCAGGAACTTATTATCTGTTTTCATTCTGATAAGCGTATCATTAAGCTGGACATTGCCGGTAGCATCACAAAATCTGAAAGAGAATCCTGCTCTTGACGAAAAAGTTAAAAAATTCCTCTCTGATCACTCACGAAGATGGTACGACATGAACGTACCTGCAGTTGATGGGCAACTTCTTTATGATATAATTATTAAAAACAACTACAAATCAGCCCTTGAGATCGGAACCTCTACAGGTCACTCAGGCATCTGGATCGCATGGGCATTAAGCAAAACAGGCGGTAAGCTGATAACGATCGACATTGATGAAGAAAGACACAATCAGGCTCTTCAGAACTTTAAAGAGGCAGGAGTATCGGAATATATAGATGCAAGGCTTGCCGATGCGCATCAGCTTGTAAAAGATCTTAAAGGCCCCTTCGACTTTGTCTTCAGCGATGCAGACAAAGAGTGGTATAAAAATTATTTTATCGATGTCGATCCAAAACTGATATCCGGCGGATGTTTTACAGCTCATAATATATCTGAAAGAGGTCGTGGAGGATATGGTGCTTACGGAGGTCAGGCAATTTTCCTCGAATATATTAAAAGCCTGAAAAACTATGAGACTTCAGTAAACAGTGCCGGAGGAGGATTGTCAATCAGTTATAAAAAAACGGATAAATAATAATTTCTCCCAATGGCTGAAGAAAATCTGCAGAGGAAACTTGGCCTTTTCCCTGCCACCAATATCGTGATAGCGAATATGATAGGTGCCGGGATATTCACAACTTCCGGACTACTTATGTCAGGGCTTAATGATCCGATACTGATGCTGGTTTTATGGGCTGTGGGTGGCGTAATTGCCCTATGCGGAGCATTATCCTACGGAGAACTTGGGGCAGCCATGCCCGGCGCCGGTGGCGAATACCTATTCCTTTCAAGACTCTATAATCCTCTCTTTGGGTTCCTGAGCGGATGGGTTTCATTCATAGTTGGATTCTCGGCACCAATTGCAGCATCGGCAATGGGATTCAGCGAATATTTCTGCAGGGCTCTCCCGGCTCTTCCTGAATGGCTGGCTGGTGCAGGAATTATGAATGAGGCAGTAACCGGTAAATTTCTTTCTGTCTCTATAATAGTAATTTTCACATATATCCATTACCGTGGAATCAAAACCGGGGCGAGGATACAAAATGTTCTGACAATTCTTAAAGTCATCCTGATTGCTGTCTTATTGATTGCCGGATTTTCGTCCGGAAAAGGAGACGCTTCCAACTTTACCGGGGGAAATATTATAAATCCGGGTTTCCCGGGATGGAAAACTATAGGTCTCTCTCTTATGTGGATAATGTTTGCTTATAGCGGCTGGAATGCCTCTACATATCTTGGCGCTGAGATAAAAAATCCTTCAAAGATACTTCCCCGTTCGCTTATTTATGGCACTGGCATTGTAATTTTTATCTACCTATCGATTAACATACTTTATGTCTATGGCATTAATCCTGAAGAGATGAAGGGAGTGATCTCGGTCGGGGGACTTGCCATGGGAAATCTTTTTGGCAAATCAGCAGAAATCCTTTTCTCCCTTTTGATCGCTTTTGCCTTGTTTTCATCCCTTAGCGCTTTTATAATTATCGGACCCAGAGTTTATTACTCAATGGCAAGAGATGGTCTTTTCTTCAGATCTGTAGCTAAAATCCATCCGAAGTACCGGGTCCCTTCAAACTCGATCCTTCTACAATGCCTGATTGCAGTGATCCTTGTCCTCTCCGGTTCATTTGAGCAGGTGCTGACCTATATGGGATTTGCATTGGGGATCTTCCCGATTCTGACTGTAATTGGTGTTTTCAAGCTCAGAAAAAACAATGCTGAGTCTCTCAGGTTAAAAGGATTTCCGCTTTCACAGATAATATATGTACTAGCAGGAATAATGATCCTGGTTCTTTCCTTTCTGGAAAGACCATTTGAATCATCTATCGCTTTGCTGACAGTAATAATCGGGATCCCTGCTTACTTTATCTTTAAAAAGAAGACTTTTCAAAATCCTTAAACGACCCCTCTATCTTTATTTAACATCATAACTCTCAGGGAGTCCTAACTTTTCCTTAAGTTTCTTATTATGTGCCTGGGCATCTTTTGCAGCTTCATCAACTCTGTAATAATGATGTTTTATAAAATCACTCTGTGGTTTTTCGCCTATTTTCATCGCGATCCACATTACCCCGGCAGACAATATAACCCCGGTCCATTCCCATGCCGGTACAGCTTCAAGATTCATACTTTCACCTGTGGGGTTGTCATGTAAAAAAGGTTTCTTCAGTGCCATATCAATAAACATTACGGTGAATGGAACAAAAGAGCTTAACATAACTACAGTAGTAGCTTTCTGCGTTTTAAAATATGAAGCATTATCAGCAGCATAAGCATTTAATATGTTTTTATTATCAACTAATTTAGCTAAGGTAGCATCCGGAATTTCTTTAATCCCTCCTTCAATAATCTTAAAATCAGCAATCTGGGAGGTAGAAGTTACAGAATTTGAATAGCCCCAGTATCCGTAATACCCGGGAAATAAAGTGCTCGAACCAGCGGTTTTACTTACAGCATTTGTTGAAAAAAGAATATCTATTTTTTTTGCGTTGTATTCTTCACGTTCTTTAACCTTGCTCTCCATTATCTTTTCTGCAACCTGACCGTCATTTTTCACAAGTACAGTTGTGGTTTGTCCTTCATTTATAGTAACAAGTTCTCCAAAGATACTTACACCATCTTTTAAAACCTTCAGGTAATGACTTCCTGACGGAACGTCATTAATCTGTCTGATGTCGTCGCCCTGTTTATTCTCATCGAGATAGACATTTATGCCGGTCAATTCGGAGAAAATATTAAGAGTACCTGTTTTACCTGATGACTGAACAGTTTTGGTTTCAACCGGTTTTTCCACAACCGGCTGGGCTGTTTGTGCAGGAGCAGCGGTTTTAGTGGTTTCAACAAGTATGGAAGTGACCTGGTCTTTGATTATCGAAACAATCTGTCCATAAACCTTAACATCCCCATTCAAAATTCTGACATAATGGGTCCCGGCTGGCAGTTTAATCTCCTGGTAAACAGCCTGTTGGACCTCGTCAACAAAGACAGTTATTTTTTCTTCGGAAAAAATCCGAAGTGTCCCTGTATTTGTCTGACCTGATAAAGAGACACTTACTAAAAGCAGGGCCACGAAAGAAATAGAAGCGCTTAGTTTCATAATGAAAATATTAATATCAATTAAAATCCAGAAAACATTATTGACACATTTATGATAAAAACCTGATTAATTATTCTGTTAGTTACGTTCTTTCAATGTTACAAATTAATTGACACTTTACAAATGAACTATAACATTTCTTATATTATTTTATCAATGAATTTTATTCATCATACTTGGTTTGCCTTCAAGCTGTGCAGCAGCATCAACACTGAACGTCCCGCCTGTAACAATTTCCTCACCTTCAGACAAACCATTTATAATGATGTAGCTATCACCAAGATCAGGACCTAATTCAATTTCGCGGAGCTTAAAAATGGGTTCATCTGTACCTGGCTGTTTAACATATACTATAGAGCGCTTCCCCGTCCACAAAACTGCAGAGTGCGGTACAATAATAGTGTTTCGCATTTCATCAAATGTTGACTCGACAATTCCGGTTGCAAACATTTCAGGCTTTAGCTTACCCGACTGATTCCCGGTTTCGACCCTTACTTTAACCACACGTGTAATGGGATCAATTACCGGATCGATGAAAACTATTTTTGATGAATAATTGTCTCCGGGGAAAGCCTGAAATGTAAATGAGATTCTTTCTCCTTTATGGAGGAACTGTAAATCACTTTCATAGGCATCGAACATAACCCACACCTTCGAGAGGTCGGCAACATCGAATAAGACAGTACCCTGGGAGACATAATCGCCTGTGTTCACGCGTCTTGCTGAAACGATGCCGTTAGTATTTGATAAAATATCAACACTCTTCTGTACAGATCCTGATTCTTCAATTGAGGTTATCTGATTATCCGTCAGCTTCCATTGCCGAAGTTTGTCTTTAGCTGCTTCGTAAATTGCAGGTTGTGTCAGTTTGGTTTCAACCGCTTCCAGTAGCTCCTGTTGTGCAACAATAAGTTCTGGAGAATAAATCTGTGCCAACACCTGGCCTTTTACTACGGATTCTCCGGTAAAATTGACATTTAATCGTTCTATCCTCCCCGACACATGGGTAACCTGACTCTGCTGCAATCTTTCGTCAGCTACTACTTTCCCATAAAGCCTGACTTCCTTTACGGGTTTTCCTTTCGATACTACAGAAGTAAGTACATTAGCTAACTGTGCCGCTTCTGGCGAAAGCCGTATTGCACCTGAATCGATTGATCCGGTGCTGTTTTGAACTAGCGGGATAAGATTCATTCCACATATTGGACATTTCCCTGGCTCATGCATCCTGATCTGCGGGTGCATTGAACAGGTCCAGATTGTGCCATTGGTTATTTCTGTCAGTTGACCGGAGCTATTATCTTTATTTCCGGAGGAATGAAATAACAACCAGCCGACAAAAATACCTGTCATTAAAACAATACCTGTTATTAATATTTTTTGCTTCATCTTATTTTTCTAATTAATTGTAATCTAATAATGCTGAAATAAGGTTGAAATACCATTAAGATAAAGTTGAGATATTTCGGGGCCTTAATTTCAGCTTTCCATCTTTCCAACTATTTCAATCTGTACACTTTTATTTTACAAATTTCCAAGTCGTTTTAACAATGCTACAGCAGTGTTGAAATCTGCAACAGACTCAACCTGTTTGAGTTCGTAATCGAGTGCCTGCTGACGTATGCGCAGAACATCAGTAAGTTGTGATGAGGAAGCAGAGTAGCTTTTTATAATCAGATCAAGTGATTTTGAAGCCAGCTGAGATTGATTCCCATATAGTTTCACCCTGCGTTGTGCATCCTTGTACAATTGAACTGCCTGGAAGTACTCAGTCTGCAATGAATTGGCAGTTTCCAGGTAATTTTGAGATGAGACACTCTTTAGAAGATCAGCTTCTTTAATCATTGCATTATATTTCTTTCTGTAAACCGGCAGTGTAACAGTGACCATTGGCATTACCATATCTTTCCCATTCATTGAAGATGCCGACATTGCATTCTTGCTGATAAGAGAATAATCAAGTCCGAATCCAACCATGGGATATCCCATTGCGGTGACCATTTTTTTACGGGCTTCGACAGACTGTTTTTCAAATTCAATCATGGAGAGCATCGGATTCTTTGCAAGGATACTGTCGGGAACAATTATAAGTGGTATTTCCAGTGTATCAACAGTCAGCGTTTCGCTTATAAAAACCGGGGTAGCAGGCGACCTGTTCATATAACTGTTAAATAGGGCAATCAGACTTTGTTCCTGATTTTTCAGTAAAGCAATATTATTTTCAAGTTCCAGGGTTTCTATCTGAATTCTATAAAGATCTACAAGTCCCTGACTGCCCGAAGATGAACCCATTGAAGCATTTTGCTCAGATTCTGAAGGTTGATTATCTACCGATGACCCGTAATTTCCCTGACCGGCTCCCATAGCCTGCATTCCCAAAGAACCTTTAATACCTGTTTGACTGGACCCAGACGTCATGGGAGTTGAATATGAAGATGATCCTGCACTGACTGATGCCGCTGATTTAAATCTGGTCAGCGCAAGACGTTCTATTATTTTCAGAATTTCAATGTTTTTTTCTGAAATATTTATATTCTTCTTAATCTTATATAATTCGTACCAGGTTCGCTGAACGTCATAAAAAACCTGCAATTTTGCATCACGAAAAAGTTCAAATTTCGCATTTGCCATCAGGCTCATTTCATCTTTGGCATTCTTAAGGACGCCAAACCATGGGAACATCTGCATTAACCTGATATCAGCCACCTGGTTACCGCTTATGATTTCCATCGGTTTCAGAAATATCCCAAAACTTAATTCCGGATCGGTCAGACTTCCGACCTGCGGGACTTTTTGCAATGCGGCCTGATACTCAGAGAATTTATGCTGAATTGATGGATTATTAATCGCAGCAATTTCGAGATATTTATACAGAGAATCTGATTGGGAATACCCTGGAACAGACAGAAATAAATTGGAAAAAATCAAAAAGCATAGAAATATCTTGAAATTATTTCCAGTTTTTTTTAAGATGACATTAATTTTAAAAAAATTAATATTATGTATTCTTTCTTGCATTTTTTGTAGTTGATGAGATAAAATTATTAAGCTTAACTTGTAGTTTTAAGGATGTTTCATTAATAGAATCAAATTCAGACTTAGAGATTTTTTTCCTTTCGTCAAATAATTCCAGCAAATGTGTAAAGGGCTCATAGTGTGATGCTCTTGAGTTGTAGTAAAATCTTACTTCGTCACGATACTGAAATCTTCTCCTGCTTCACCCCATGTTCTCTCCAAATAGACTGTAATAATGGAACAACGAAAATTGTCATTACCTGTATTACCATTCCTCCGAACATGGGTATTGCCATCGGAACCATAATATCGGCTCCTTTCCCTGTGGATGAGAGCACAGGAAGCAAAGCAATTACAGCAACTGCTGTTGTCATCATTGCCGGCCGGACACGTTTTTTCCCGGCCATGATGACTGCTTCACGCACATCATGAACATTAGCAGGTTTCTGCTCTTCAAATACCTGGTGGATATATGTACCCATTATTACACCATCGTTTGTAGCGATACCAAAAAGAGCAATAAACCCAACCCAAACCGCTACACTAAGGTTAATAGTATGCATCTGGAACATGTCGCGAATGTTTAATCCTGCAACAGAAAAATTCATGAACCAATCCTGTCCGAACAACCATAACATTAAAAATCCTCCTGAAAATGCGACAAAAACACCTGAAAAATGAATAAAGGATGCTATTACCGTTCTGAACTGGAAATACAACAAAAGTAAAATCAGCAAAAGGCTTAAAGGGATAACAATAGCCAGCCTCTTCGTAGCTCTTACCTGGTTTTCGTAATTGCCTGCAAATTTGTAAGATACTCCTGGTGGAAGGATTAATTCTCCTGATTCAATTTTACCCTTCAGGATCTTTGCGGCTTCATTTACTACATCAACTTCGGCTTTCCCCTCCAGTTTATCAAAAATTACATAGCCCACAAGGAAGGTGTTTTCGCTCCTTATCATCTGAGCTCCGCGGGTGTATTCAATATCAGCAATTTCCCCAAGGGGAATCTGTACTCCGTTCATTGAAGGAACCAATATCCGTTTCAAATCACCAGGATTATCACGTAGTTCGCGGGCATATCTTACTCTTAACGGGAAGCGTTCCCGGCCTTCAACTGACGTCGAAAGAGTCATCCCACCAACAGCAACCTGTAATATTTCCTGTACATCGCTGACGGTCATTCCGAAACGGGCCATTGCTTCCCGATTAAGTTTTATCTCAAGATATGGTGCACCAACTGCACGATCATAAAAAACCGTCGATGCTTTGACTGAAGGCACTTCCTTTAAAACATTCTCAAATATAATCCCTGCTTCTTCTATTGTATTAAGGTCGGGGCCATATACTTTAAGCCCCATCGGGGCCCGCATTCCTGTCGAAAGCATTACAAGACGAGTTTCAATTGGCTGTAATTTTGGTGCAGATGTCAGTCCAGGTATATCAGTTACTTTTACTATCTCATTCCAAATATCCTGGGGTTTTTTGATTTGTGTCCGCCACTGACGAAAATACTCACCATGAGGATCGGGAATGAGACTATCTGCAGATATAATTCTGAAAACTTCATTGTCAGGATTGTATACAGAATTGCCCTTAAGTATATAATTCCCTTTTTTATCAACTTTAAACTGCATCCGGTGGCCATTTTCATCCAGAATATATTCAGGACGATAATTAATAGTATTTTCAAACATCTGGATTGGTGCAGGATCAAGAGCTGAATTTACCCGTCCCCATTTGCCAACTGCTACTTCAACTTCAGGAATTGATGAAAGACGTTTATCCAGGATTTCAATATATTCTAGATTTTTTTCAATGCCTGAGTGTGGCATGCTTGTAGGCATAAGCAGGAATGATCCCTCATTCAGTGATGGCATAAACTCCTTCCCTGTACCCGGGAACTTTTTAACCGCACCATGCCAGAGCGCTGTTTCCCTAATATTCTCCCATCCTGTTTTTTCAACTCCAGTAGCTATAAACCCGAAAATCCTATCAAATCCCTGCCAGGCTAACAGACCAAAAAACAGGGTAAAAGCAGGAATTATAAGAAACTTCCATTTGTTAAGTAATGCCCACCGAAGAATCTTCTCGTAAAAATGTACCATCAACATCAGGACTGAGAGGATTAAAGACACAATGCCGGCAACAAATAAAAAATTGATAACATCGCTGTTATGTGCTCCAAGTGGCAACCACTCAACTGACAGATACCATGTTGCGACAAGAATTGTAATACCTGTATTAATATAATTTGGATATCTTTTAAATTTCTCCGACCATAAGTTTTCGAACAGGTTATTCAAGCCTATAAGCGTCAATGCAATAACAGGGAAAGAATGCCAGGCAACCATAAAGAATATACCGGCTATTATTATAATTCCGTTCAATATCTGTTTGATTTTCTTTGTGTTGAAATGTATATTAAAGAAAATATGAACAAGTGTTGGAAGTACTACTATTCCAAGAATGAATGCTGAGAGAAGAGCAAATGTTTTTGTCCAGGCCAGTGGGTGAAACAATTTTCCCTCCTGGGCCTGCATAGCAAACACGGGAAGAAAACTAACAACTGTTGTTGCTATTGAAGTCACAATAGCAGCCCTCACCTCCGTTGTTGCCTGGTAAATTACCTGCATTAATTTTTCTCCCCGGATCCCACGATTTTCAGGCATTTCCAGGTGTCTGAGAATATTCTCAACATCCACAATACCAATATCAACCATAACACCAATTGCTATTGCAATACCGGATAATGCCACAATATTGGCATCAATACCGAAAAACCTCATTAGAATAAATGTAATTAATACACCTATTGGCAATAATCCGGCAACAATAATAGAAGCTCTTAGGTTCATAACCAGGACAATAATCACAATTATACTTATGAGAATTTCATGGGAAAGAGCCGATTGAAGTGTACCTATCGTTTCTTTGATCAATCCGGACCGGTCATAAAAAGGGACTACAGAAACTTTTGAAACAGACCCGTCGGGCAAAGTTTTTTGTGGTAATCCGGCTTCAATTTCCTTTATCTTTTCTTTTACATTATTAATTACTTCCATAGGATTAGAGCCATACCTTGCAACCACAACAGCCCCTACTGCTTCTGAACCTTCTTTATCAAGTCCCCCACGCCTTGTGGCAGGTCCAAAAGCGACATGAGCCACATCTTTAATGCGTACAGGTACATTGTCCCTGACGGCAACAACAGATAATTCAAGATCATTAAGACTTTTAATATACCCCAGACCACGAATGATGTATTCTACTTTATTAAGCTCAATGGTTTCTGCACCAATATCGAGATTGCTGTTTTTGACAGCATTCATGACATCCATAACTGACACATTATAAGCTTTCAGAGCATTTGGATCCAGATCAACCTGGTATTCTTTTGTGAAGCCGCCGATTGTCGATACTTCTGAAACACCTTCAGCGGATGAAAGACTGTATTTAACGTAAAAATCCTGAATGGTCTTTAGCTCCGAAGGATCCCATCCACCATTTGGTTTTCCGGTTTTCGGATCACGACCTTCAAGAGTGTACCAGAAAATCTGACCCAGGGCAGTAGCATCCGGACCAAGAGAAGGTTGCACTCCGGAAGGGAGAGTACCTGGTGAAAGAGAATTTAGTTTTTCCAGAATCCTTGACCTGCTCCAGTAAAACTCTATATCATCTTTAAATATGATGTAGATAAACGACATTCCAAACATGGAAGTGCTTCTGATAGTCTGAACACCTGGAATACCCAGTAAAGCTGTTGTTAAAGGATAGCTTATCTGGTCCTGAATGTCTTTAGGTGAACGCCCCATCCATTCGGTTACCACAATCTGCTGATTTTCTCCAATGTCCGGAATGGCATCTACAGGTACCGGGTTCCTTGGCAGAATCCCCGATTTCATATTGAATGGCATTGTCACCAATCCCAATACTACAAAAGCAAAAAGGAAAATAAAAGTGATAAGCCTGTTCTCAAGAAAATATTTTACCAGTCTGTTAAACATCTGAATATTATTCTGTTAATAAAGTAAATCGAAATACCACCGGATTTCAAAATAGTTAAATAGTTTTATATCCGGTGGTATTCCGGATTAAGATTGAAGTGATTATTTCTTTTCAACCAGAGCCATCCCACATTTGGGACAATCTCCAGGTTTGTCGCTTATTACCTCCGGATGCATCGGACAGGTATACTGAACATTTGCAACCTCTTTTGAATTGACCTGTTTTTCTTTTGATGGGTTGCTTGTGCAAGCGTTGAAAAGAATAGTTGCAAACAAAACAAAACCAAGAATTAAAATACTCTTTTTCATTGTTTTAAATGTTTAAATTATAAAAACTAAATGTTCAATTGAAACAAAACGATTATAACAAATAAGCTTATATCTCATTTGTTATACACTATAGAAGAGGAAATATCAGATACGAAAAACACAAATGTCGGAGAGATCCACACTGGTACACATCAGTAATCCCGGTGGCTTTACATTTGTTCCTGACAATTTTAAAAAGTCTGAGTAATAAATAGGATATCCTGCAGCTATGAACTGATCCTCACAAATATTTTGAATAGAATCCGGGACAAAGAGGAATGAAGGGATATAGTTATTGTCGGTCCCTGAAAAAGTCACAAAATCATCACAGCAATGGGTTGTAAGGGTGGCATCTGAATTCAGGGATTTGATTTCTGAAACTTCCATACCGCATGTAGCAAGTTTGCCTGAAAATGAAATTTTTAAAGCCGCTACTTCTCCTCCGCAAAAATGAATAGCCACAGTAACGTGAACAATTGATGCAAGCATAAAAAGTACCAATCCTATGGACAAACCCCTTTTCATTGATTATATAACATAAAGATCATCAAAATGTTTTGTAAAAGAGCCTCCTTTTAGTTTAAGCTAAAAAGTCCTGATCTCTGATTAGCCAGATTAAAAATGCTCAGCAAGCCATCTCTCCGGCATTTTTCTTTGCTGATAACAGATTATAGGCTCCTTTAATAACAACTTTTGAATTCGTAATATCGAATCCGTCAGGAAGGGATATCCCTGTATAATCCGATTCTGTAACACCTTTTTTAACCTCAATCAAACGATATTCTGTGAAAGGTTTCCCCTCCTCTACTTTGTCTTTATCAAAGATAAATATGTAATCCTTGTCGTCGAAACTCACTACTGCCTCTGAAGGAAGCGCTGTAACTTTCATATCTGACTCTTCAATTATCGCATTCACATACATTCCTGGCAAAACATTTTTGCAGGAACTAGTGACAGTACCATAAATCCTGAAAGTTCTGTCGTCGCTGACAGATTTTCCTGTTTGTGATAGATATGCTTCATGGGCTTCAGTTTCGTTGTTGATAAAGAATTTTATTTTCTGCCCTAAAGCCACTCTATCTGCATCTTTTTCAAATAATGTAAGTTCAAGAAATAGTTTATCATTGTTTACAATCTCAAAAAGAATATCGGTTGATGAAACATATTTCCCGATATTGACATTTACAGCTTTAATGTATCCTTTAATAGGAGAAACAAGGCTGACAGTATTGCTGATGTTGTCTTCGTTAAGTTTATCAGGATTTATGCCAATAAGGAATAGCTTCTGTTCCAGCGATTTAACCAATGCTTTAAGGTTTTTGTATTCAACAGTGACCTGCTGTACGTTCATTTCAGAATACACATCATCTTTATATAAATTTGTATGACGTTTAAATTCAGCCTCTGCAAATTCCAGCCTGTTTTTTGCCTCCAGATAATTCTGTTGAATATCAACGAAATCCTGGTTTTCTATTACTGCAAGAGTCTGTCCCTTTTCAACAGCATTTCCAGGTAATAGTTTAGTACTCTTTACAAAACCACCCAACGGCATACAAACGGTTGCCTGGTTTTGTGGTGCAACAGATACAATTCCATTAACTTTAAGAGTGTTACTGACTGATCGCAGTTCAACTGATCCGGTTTGGATCCCGGCAAGTTTAATCTGATCGGATCTCAATTCTACAATATCATCGGGCAGGACTTCAATCCCGATTGTTTCTCCTAAAGGCTTGCCTGACTTGTTACAAGAGCCCAAAGTGACTATAAATGCTATAATGATAAGTGAAACTTTATAATTTATTTTTGTCATGATAATTAGAATTTAAAATATTTTACCTGTTATATATTCAATTGAGATAATTGTCTCGTTAAGGCTATTAAGTGCATCAAGATAGTTCTGCTTAATTGCCAATGCCCTGTTCAGTGACAGCACATAATCAAGATAATCAAGGGCTCCGGCTTTATAACTACGTGTTGCCTGTTCAACTATCAGGTCAGCTTCGGGAACAGCCTGTTTTTCATAATAATCGACACTTGAAGCATATTTATTGTACTCCTCTAATAATGACTGGAAATTACCTGAGATCGTTTTTGCATAATTTTCGGCATTTGTCTTTGCTATATTTTCAGATATTTTCGCAGCCTTTGCTCTTGATATATATGGAGAAATCCATAACGGGACAGATATACCTGCCTGAACTCCCGTGAACCTGGAATCTTTCCCGAAATTACGGGGGACACCATCTACATCCTGGTTACCGATAATTGTCTGACTGAAATAACCTACATTCAGATCAGGCAACATCAGACTGCGTTCAAGCTTTTTCTCTATTTGCGAAACTTCAACTTGTTGCTTTATGTAGGCCATAAACGGATTATGTTCAACTGATATACTGTCAGAATTAAGTAAAAACCCGATTCGATGGATCTCTGTGGCTGAAGGTGCTAATGGCAATCTGCTGTTTAATAAGCGCATAAAACTACGACTACTGATTTCTATATCAGACTTTATCTGGAATAAAAGATTTTTAATTTCAAGGCTTTGAGAGCGGGCAGTGATCATTTCCAGCCTGTTTGTTTCTCCGGCTTTTGCTCTTAATTCCGCTGCTCTTAAAAGCCCTGAATAAAGGCTATCCTGGTATATTAGTAATTGTTGCTTTGATAAGAGGAATACAAATTGCCAGTAAACCCTTTTCACCTGCGTTGCTATTTCAAGTTGTGAACCGAGGTATTGCAATTCACTGCTTTTAATATTTGCATTAGCCAGTTTGTAACGGTTAACATATACCGAAGGGAATGCAAACGATTGAGAAACAGCAATGCTGTTGTCATTAGTATATGAGTTGAATTGACCATACTGGCCATCAATTACTGTTTTTGGGAGATCAATAGCGGCACCCTTAAGTGCCTTCTGCGCATCTACTGATAATCCCGCAGATTTAACAGAAAGGTTACTGTCGAGTGCCATCTGAATAGCATCATGAAGATTAATTAATCCCTTTTGCTGACCATTTATGGCATTTAAATACGAAGCACCGATAAACAGGAATATAGCAGCTAAGATTTTTTTTGATGAACTACCAAGTCTGAATCTGAATTTAGCTGAAGAAAAATAAATATAAAAAACAGGAAGAATAATAAGGGTAAGTAATGTTGCAGTGATTAAACCACCTATAACAACAGTTGCAAGAGGTTTTTGTACTTCAGCTCCTGCAGAAGTGGATAAAGCCATTGGAAGAAATCCCAGGGAAGCTACCGCCGCAGTCATAATAACAGGACGTAACCTGGTCTGAAGACCCTTCAAAACCCTCTCGGTAATGTCAGTGATACCTTCTTTTTCGAGTCTGTTAAACTCTGCAATAAGAACTATCCCATTTAGAACTGCAACACCAAATAATGCTATAAAACCCACTCCTGCTGAAATGGAGAAGTTCATCCCGCGAATCCACAGAGCGAAAACCCCGCCAATGGCTGACATGGGAACTGCCGTAAAAATTAAAAGTGATTGTTTTGCTGAATTAAAGGTGAAGTAAAGCAAAACAAAAATTAAAAGCAAGGCAACAGGAACTGCAATTGCAAGCCTTTTCTGGGCAGCCTCAAGATTCTTAAACTGACCACCATAAGAGATGTAATAACCGACTGGCAGTTGAATCTTCTGATCTATCTGGGCCGTCACATCGTTTATTACACTTTTAACATCACGGTTACGGACATTAAATCCTATTGTGATCCTTCGTTTGGTATTTTCTCTCGAAACCTGTGCCGGCCCTGATTTAATTGAAATATCAGCCAACTGATCAAAAGGTATCTGATGCCCATTGGCGAGTCCAACAGTAAGATCCTTTACATCATCTAGGCTTTGCCTGTAATCTTTGTCCAGACGAACCACCAGTCCGAAACGCTTTTCTTCATCAAATACTACTCCTGCCTGGCTACCTGCAAAAGCAGCACGCAATACCTGGTTCACATCTTCGACTGAAAGACCATATTGTGCCAGCCGGTCACGGTTGTATTCAACCTGTATCTGTGCAAGGCCTGTTACTTTCTCAACATTAATATCTTCTACACCAATAACTGACTGAATTATTTTTTCCACGTCAGAAGCCTTTTCAGAAAGCACGGAAAGGTCATCTCCGAATATCTTAATACCAATATCCTGTTTTGACCCGGACATTAATTCATTAAACCGCATCTGAATAGGTTGCTGAAATTCAAATTTTACTCCTGCCAGCACAATAAGTTTCTCTTCCATTTTCTCTATCAGCCCTTCCCTGGTTTTGGCTGTAACCCATTCGCTTTTATTTTTTAATGTAATAATATAATCGCCTGTTTCCATGGGAGTTGGGTCTGTTGGTATTTCACCTGCACCTATTTTACAAACAGTATGTTTTATTTCGGGAAAATTATCAAGAAGTATTTTATTCGCCATTATTACCTTATCAATTGTATTGGTAAGTGACCCTCCCTGAAGAGTGATAACTCCAGCTGCCAGGTCTCCTTCTTCAAGCTGTGGAATAAATTCACCTCCCAAACGGAAGAACAGAACAAGGCTGCCCAGAAATAAAATTATAGCTGAAACAGAAACAATAAGTTTTCGTTTCAGTGCGAAAGAAATTGCAGGATTAAAAACCTTACGGATCCTATTCATTAACCGATCAGAAAAATTGGGTTTATATATTGTATTCTTACTTAGGAATAAAGCAGAGGCCATAGGGACATAAGTAAGTGATAGAATTGCTGCACCGATAAGTGCAAATGAAACTACCTGTGCCATTGGCCGGAACATTTTTCCTTCGATACCTACAAGGGCCATAATAGGCAGATAAACTATCAAAATTATTATCTGCCCGAAAGTTGCTGAGCTCATCATCCTTTTTGCAGAATCCTGAACATTTTCATCCATTTGCGCCTGGTTAAGTTTCAATATACCAGGATGTTGATCATTGCTAATTGAAATCCGGTGAACGACGCTTTCAACAATAATTACTGCGCCATCAACTATCAATCCGAAGTCGATTGCGCCCAGGCTCATCAGGTTCCCTGACACTCCAAAAAGGTTCATCATTGAAACAGCGAAAAGCATTGCAAGAGGAATGACTGAAGCTACAATCAGACCTGCTCTTACATTTCCAAGCAATAGCACCAGGATGAAAATTACTATTAATGCACCTTCTACCAGGTTTCTTGATACTGTCCCGATAGCTCTACCTACCAAATCTGAACGATTGAGAAAAGGCTCAATCTTCACTTCCTTTGGTAATGATTTCTGGATTGACTCAATACGTTTTTCCACATTATCAATTACCTGATGTGCATTTGCACCTTTAAGCATCATTACAACACCTCCGACAGCCTCAGCTGTATCAACAACAAAAGCACCATACCTGGTTGCGCTGCCAAACTGCACTGTTGCAATATCTCTGATCAGCACAGGAATTCCTGAATCAGTGGTCTTTACAACAATTTTTTCAATATCTTTCAATGATTTAACCAATCCGATTCCCCTTATAAAATATGCAGTCGGATTTTTATCAATATATGCACTGCCAGTATTTTCATTATTTTTCTCCAGAGCAGTAAAAATATCGGTAAGTGTCAGATTCATACCCTTTAATCTTTCCGGATTTACAGCTATCTCGTATTGTTTTACAAACCCGCCATAACTGTTTATATCCGCCACACCTGCGGTCCCCAGCATTTCCCGGCGCACAACCCAGTCTTGAATGGTCCTGAGTTCCATAGGATTAAATTCTTTCTCATGACCTTTTTCAACTTCAAGACGATATTGAAATATTTCCCCCAATCCTGAAGATATAGGGGCAAGTGATATCTGGGCCAATCCATCCGGGATAGACTCTTCAGCTTCTTTCAGCCGTTCACTTAACTGCTGTCTTGCCCAATAGACATCGACATCATCTTCAAACACAATTGTTATTACAGACAATCCCAGCCGGGATATCGACCGAAGTTCAATGATATCCGGAATATTAGCTACTGCAACCTCTATGGGTGCGGTGATAAAGCTCTCTACCTCCTGGACTGCCAGTGATGGTGCAAGAGAAATTACCTGAACCTGATTATTCGTAATATCCGGAATAGCATCTACCGGTAATTTAATTAAAGAGTATGTCCCCCAACCGATTAATGCCACTATGAATAATCCAATAATGAATTTGTTCTTTATTGAAAATGAGATTATCCTGTCTATCATTATAATTATAATCTATTAATAACCCGTTATTTAATCTTTTGAAAATTTGATGGCAATACTCTTCTGCGCTTTTCTATCACGAAAAACAGCGTTAAAAGGAATTGCTGATCATCTTAATTTATCAGCAATATGAGAGTATTAAGCAGAAACAGGGGGCGCTCTCAGGTGAGATAAATCAAGAGCTTGGGAATCAATAACCGACTCTGAAAAATCAGAAAGGCTGGTGCCGTTACACTGTAACTCAAAATCAGAAATATCCGTTATAGTATTGATTGTAAGAAAATTATACTGAATATTCAGTTCAGGTTGAAACACTCTTGCTTTTTCTGAAGTAAGGTCATTAAAAGCATGGCAATGTAATGGAAGCCCATGGTGATGACCGGATTCGTTTTTTGAGGAGGGACAATTTTCATCCTGTGATGAAAAAGCATCTGTTAAATGATGATCATGAGGAATAAGCATATGACAAACCAGGGCAATTCCGGCCAGCCATAAAGAAAAACCATATGTATATTTCGAAATCTTCCTCATTATTTATGATGCCATTCAAATAGAGCAACAGACTTTACCAATTTGAACTCGCAAATATAATAATAAGTTTATATTACACGATTACAGGGTGCTTTATACAATATGGGCAAACAAGGATTCTAATAATTCTCTTAAGATGGAGGTCAATAATGTCTATCTTGAAATACCTGCAAGGTCGCGAATCACTACTGAAGCGCATGCTATTCCGAATGCTGCCGGCATATATGAAATTGTACCTACTATCGAAGCTTTGTTCTGTTCTCCTTCAACGGGAATTAATTTTGATTTATCAATAGCCTCAGGAGTCCAGACTGCAGTAAACCCATCCCGTACTCCAAGGCGATGGAGCTTTTTACGGAGGATCCGTGCAAGAGTACAATCGGTTGTTTCAGAAATATCATTAATACTGATCTTAACCGGATCAAATTTACCACCGGCACCCATAGAACTAACAACAGGATATTTTCTCTGAAGTGAATGATATATCAGAAATATTTTAGGGGAGAGTGTATCAATGGCATCGACCACATAATCAAAACCTGCATCAAGGATCGCGATCATTCTTTCATCTTTGATATATTCATTTATTACCGTAAGATTGAGTCCGGGGTTTATATCCATAAGCCGTGAACCCATTATCACGGCTTTCGATGCGCCTTCTGTGCTTTTAAGGGCAGGAAGCTGCCTGTTCCTGTTTGATGTATGTATTGTATCTCCGTCTACTATTGTCATACTGCCGGCACCTGCCCTGCAGATCATCTCCGCTGCATAAGCGCCAACTCCGCCCAGACCCACAACAAGTACCTTTGAAGCTTCCAGCTTCTGCATTCCTTCTTTGCCAAGGATCATTTCAGTTCTTACCAACCATTGGTCATTTATCACCATAATTTCTTTCGCCAAAAAGTTACTTGCAACAACACTGAATTACTTTATGTTACAATTTAAATATGTAGTTTATATCCCTCCTGTCTGAAAAATTCATCGAAATTATTCCGAATTCTTAATCTTAATTCGTCGACTGTAATACCAAGGTCTTCCGATACCTTATAATATATCTCCCTGATATCGACCCCTGAACCATCGGTCTCAAGAAAGATCCTGTTATGAGGAATGCTCCTGATCAATCCTGCCGATTCAGGTCTTATCGCAAAATCGAACCATATTGATATAAACATACCGCGACCGGTAAGCTGAGCCGCCAGCACTTCGTTACCCCTGAATCCGTGAATAAGCCACTTCATGGCTGGTTTCATTTTTTTAAAAGACTGCAATAATTCATCCCAGGCTCTCACACAATGAATCACCATAGGCTTTTTTATTTCCTCTGAAAGGAGTATCTGCTCTTCAAATGCCCTTCTTTGCAATTCTGAAGCCGGTCCTTTTAACCTGTCAAAGCCCGCCTCCCCGACCCCTATAACTGAATCGTTTATTGTTAATTTTTTAACACTGATTATCAGCTGGTTATAATTTAATTCGTTAAGATGCCACGGATGAATGCCTGAAGTATAGGCAATCCCCGGAAGTTCTTCCGGTAATCTTGTCTCATGAGCCATTAAATTATCAATGGAAAATATCCCTGAAACTGGTTTTGCTTCGTGAGTATGAATATCAATATAATCTCCAGGTTCCGGAATATTCATTACACCTGCTTTCCAATTACATTTACTCCTCTTTCGATGCGCTTAAGTGTTTCTTCTTTCCCGATCCAGGAAATAATGTCAAAAATATGGGGTCCCCGGGATGCTCCTACTATAACAAGCCTGAAAGCATTCATAACAGCACCGGTATTGTACCCCTTCTTCTCAATCCAGCTTTTAATAACCGGTTCTGTAGCTGCAGAATTTAAATCATCGAGTCCTGATAAAACATCTTTCAGTTCAATAAGCTGTTCCGGAGTTTCTGGTTTCCATCGTTTTTTAATTACTTCAACATCATACGTATCTGGTCCCCTGAAAAAGAAATCTGTTTCTTTCCAGATATCCTTTACGAAGTTTACTCTTTCCTTGACGAGGCTGATGAGTTTCTCGAGATTAATTATATCGTGATGGTAGCCCTGGGCTCTCAGAAAATCCCTGAATTCAAGTGCCAGGTGGTTATTGGTTCGGCACTGAAGGTAATGGTGATTGAACCACTTTGCCTTTTCAGGATCAAACCTCGACCCTGATTTATGTACCCTCTCAATAGAAAACTCCTCAATAAGCTCAGCCATGCTGAATATCTCTTTTTCAGTTCCCGGATTCCACCCCAGTAAGGCCAGCATATTTACAAATGCTTCAGGATAATAACCCTCTTCGCGATAACCTTTCGCAGTTTCTCCGTAAGGCCAGTAAAGAGGGAATACCGGAAATCCCATTTTGTCTCCATCGCGTTTACTCAGTTTGCCTTTCCCGTCAGGCTTAAGCAGAAGCGGCAGGTGCGCGAAGAGTGGAGCGTCCCAGCCAAAGGACCGGTAAAGCAGGAAGTGAAGCGGAAGTGATGGAAGCCACTCTTCACCTCGGATAACATGACTTATCTCCATAAGATGGTCATCGACGATATTGGCAAGATGATATGTAGGCATCCCATCAGATTTAAAAAGCACTTTATCGTCGAGTGTATTAGTGTTCACCACAATATGTCCCCTGATTATATCGTCGAAATGAATATCCTCATTTA
>Ga0066601_10000254_pt1 | contig 23347 bp, 18 predicted proteins | sample Medcelwee11metaG_FD_59487 | JGI IMG/M metagenome (GOLD analysis project Ga0066601, IMG submission 59487) | Freshwater pond sediment microbial communities from the University of Edinburgh, under environmental carbon perturbations - Medium... | ecosystem: Environmental > Aquatic > Freshwater >... | reverse complement strand
CGGCAGTTGAGAGATTAGTAAGAGAGATCAAGAAGAGCAATCTTCTTCCTTACTTCCCCATACTGGTTAATAAGAAAATGGAAGTCATTGATGGTCAACATCGACTAGAAGCCTGTAAGATCCTCAATGTGCCTGTCTACTACAATATCGGTAAGAATGGCGATATAGAGACAGTCCAGACAGTCAACACTACCAGTAGAAACTGGATGGCTTCCGACTACTTACACTCTTGGATCAAAAGAGGTAATAAACACTATGAGGCTCTGGCTAGCTTCATGGCAGAAAATGCTCTTCCTCTTGGTTGCGCTAGAAGAATCTTGGCTTGGGATAAGGGGGGAAATGACATCGATGGTTTCAAGAAAGGGAAGTTCCGGATCAGTTCCGAGAATAAGGCTATCGAGATAAAAGATCTCATCAAAGAGATCTGTAGTATCAATACCGGAAGGTTGGTCTACACTCACACCTTCGTCATTGCCCTGATGAAGATGGTGGACACTCCTCGATACAGTCAGAAGTGGATGTTGAACAGACTGGAGATTAGCGCTCCAAAGTTCTGGACATCAGACAAAGCTGTAGATTATCTCCGTCAACTGGAGGATGTCTACAACTTTGATGTTAAGCGAGAAAAGAATAAAGTCAGATTTTCTTAATCGTTTTACTCTGGAGACTCAGGTCTCCGGAGATAAGATATTTTAGAAGCGTGTCAATCCTTTAGTCAAGCTCTCGTTTTCTGTAACCTTGCCCTCTAGGTGGAGATATTTATCAATCGACATGAGAAGCGCTATCGCTCCGGATACAAGGATTGTTCGCAACTCAAAAGTGTTGTTTGTAAGTTGGCTTATAAGAAGTGGCACTATAGCAACTGCTATAATCCTCAACCCCTGTTTTATAGCCTCAATAATGGGGGAAACATCGGTGTAGGTGATTTTCATATTGTTTCGTTAATAATTTTTAATAGGGAAGCCTTAAAATCATCGAGTTTTTTCTTGCACTCTGCCTTTGACACTGCCAAAGCACTATCCGACTGAGTTTTCTGTGCTATCAGGCTCTTATTCGCTGTGTCGAGTTGACCTTTTAGAGTCTCGATCTCCGCTTTTAGTGACAGTAAGGTGTCGCCAATAGGTGTTCCTATGGGACTAATATCGAAACTGACATTGAAGGCTTTACAGATAGCTCTACCGAGAGCATTGGCAATTAAATCTGTGTTGGCAAGAAGAACTGAGTCGTGTGCATCCACGCTCTGCCCCATCTCAATCAAAACACAAGGTGTCTTGGCTGTTAAATAACTCCACATATAATAATATCGGGTGTTTGCATTAGACCTATTCTTGTAAGTTATCCCCACCTCCGGAAAGTAACTTTGATTGACTAAAGAGGTAATTCTTTGACTCTCTACTGTAGCACCATCTGTAGAAGGCTCTGGATAGTCTGCGAAGCCACTCCCCAGATCATTCGGATAATCCATGTCACAATGAAGAGCCAGAAACAAAGCAAAGTCCACCTTAGTAACATTTGGATCTTGGAAAGCATAGTAGTTAGTTTGTGTAACCTCGAACCCTCTTAGACGGAGGACTGTTGCTAATCGGTCAGTAATTCGCTTGTTGGTAGCCGACTCGTTAGGCGCTCCTGCTCCGGCCTTACCATCATGTCCAGACTGAAGGCAGATCTTAATCATTTTATAACATTAAACTTTTCCGTTACAGTAACAACATCAACATTTCTTATTGGATTCACCTGATAGCGGTAAACTGTCTTAATATAATATCTTCCCTCTGGTAAGGTAGTTGGCACAGTCACTCCTACAATCGACTTAGAGCAACCAATCGCCCTGTTCACATCCACCTCTGGGGTGGTAAAGGTAATCCCGTCAATAAAGGTTCGGCTCATCTTTGCACCTAGCTTAGTGTATTTACAACAGTCAACCTCAAACTGGACAATATCTCCAGATTTAACAACTGGGGTAAGTACCTTAAAGTAGCTATCCTTAAAGACGATAGGTTTATATGGGTAGTTTAACCAAAATCCTATTAGGATAATAATTCCGATAGTAATAATGATAGTAAAATATAAAATGAGGTTAAGGTATTTCATTTTCGTAACACTAAAGAGACTAACAGAACCGCAACGGAAGTAAGAATAATACCAGCAAAGCCGTAGACTATCTTTTCAACAGGATTAAACCTATCTAAAGTTACATATCGTTTCAAATCTTCCGCTAGTTCTTTGAGTGTCATTTGTTTCAGTATGGCAATAATTATTGGTTAGAGTCAACTTATAAGTTTCCGTAGTCTTTTAACTCATCTTTTGTATAGAACTGAGACCACTTTCGATGATACCCCCCAGCTCTCCACCTACTAATCTGCTTCTTCTCACCAAGTAGATAAGCTGACATCATCGCATTGTCATTTGGGTTCTCTCTTGAAGGATTATCGCTTAGCACTCCGAGTTTCTTCAGTCTGGTTAGATTCTCTCTCCATGTAGCATCGGTGATTCCAAACAGTCCGGTGGCCGTTCTTGTCGGATCATTAGGATAGTGAGGAGTATTCTTGAGACTGTTTTCCTGTAAAGCAATATCTACCATTAGTCCGGCTCTAACCCCAAAGCGCTTCGAGGCTTTGTTAATAGCATCTATCTCCACCTGATGACTCATGATGATCTTATCGGTGTCCCTGCCTTTACTGGATCTTATCGGGATAGACTCATTCTCTTTGGTAAATATGATCCTTCCATCTCCATCTCCGGTTTTTGCTAGATCCCAGACTTCAAACTTGGTATTCCCCATATTCTTTTCACTAGCCATGGCCTGACGAACCTTAAAAGGGTTAAGTTGTGAGGTTTTTTTGTTTCCGGTTGAGAGTAAAATCTGAAACTTCTGAAGAGTGTCTTTACTCAAAATCCCCTCTTGGGTGAGTATTGGCATGACCAGATCGAAAGTCTTACGATCTTCTTCATAGAGGTACTTTAGGGCGCTTGCCTTCTGATCATTGGTCTGAGCCGAGATAATGTTGTCTACATTGGCATCATAGCGGTCTGTGATGACTCCCATGTTAAATCGCTTGGTAATATCGTTAGCCGTTGTATTTTCTTCCTTAGAGGAGACTGGGTGGCCTAGCACCTTGACGATTAAGTCATTGATGGCTTTCTGTTTGGCTTGAGGACTCTGATCTTCACTGCTGACAAAAGTGTTGACTGCCTTCTCAACTTGCACTTTCTTCTCGGCAGTCCGGACAGCAGACTCTTGTTCTATCTTCTTTTGTTCTATCCTTTGCTTCTCGATCTTGCCATAATCAGTCACCTTGATAAACCTACCGATGATATTGGAGAGTACTGGAAGGTTGAGGGTTTTCTCTAGAGAAGAAATCTGACCTTCCGGAGTATAGGAAGGCAGTACGATGTTTAGACCTTGGTTCTTAGAAAGCCAGTCAAGGAATATCGGAAATGAGTATTTGAAACCAGCCTTAAACTCGGTCTCCGGAATAATTAGCCTGTTTCTGAATGAGTCGTAGGGGTTCTTTCCAGAGAGATAGGTCAAGGTGGCTACAAAACCATCAATAGAGGGTACTGTTGTTGGTAGTTCTCCAGCCCATAGACCAAAGATGTCGGCAATATCTGATAGGAGACTCTGTTTGTCTTGAGGCTTGAGAAGGTTAGCAAACTTCCAGACCAGCGCTCCGATAAACTGTCCAGTCTGGTCTTTGGGTACTCTAATGAAGATCGTCTTACCATTCTTGTCTGTACCCATCGGAATGATGTCATAGTTGGTCTTGTCGTACTCGGAGACATTCTCTAGTAGTTTCTTGAATGGATCTCCCAGTAGTCCTCCGGCCATCGCAATCAGTAGTAGTTTCGGAAGGACAACATCTAGGCTTGTCTTGAACCACCAAGCACTTCGAGTCGGAGACTTCTTGAAGGCTAAGTTAGCATCTCCCTTGATACCCTCTTTGCTGGCGTTAGAAAAAAGGAAAATGTTGTTGGTTATTGGAGTCGCAGTTCCGGCTACTCTAAAATCCGGAGAGCCGATATAGTTTCTGATGTAGTGGACTTTGGCCTTCTGTTCTGCTTGGATAATCTTGTATCCGGCCACTTTTGGTAGAGTCTCAATAAAGTTCCCAATAATCTCTACTCCATCGAATATCTTGATTATGGGTTTGACTAGAGTTCTAAACCTTGAGTTGGCCTCTTCTTGAGGCAAGACTCCAATTTTCTGAAGTGTTCTGTTAATCTGTTGATCCTCCGGATCTGGAGTTCCATAAAGCTGGTTTAGGGTGAGTCCGAGAAGTTCGGCGTTTTCCATCTCTTTGATCAAAGTATCTGGTTTTCCGGTGGCTCTTCTCCAAGCAGGTTTTATAGCTTTCTCGTACTCTCCGGTTAGTTTGAAGAATGAAGTAACCGCCTGTCTAACAGTCCTGTCCGGTAGGTTCTTCCAAGATCTACTAAAATCTTTCTTCAGGTTGAAGATCTGGAAGCCCATGTTAAGTGAGGTAAAGAGAGGTCGGTAGATACCAGCTCCGGTAAGCATCTTACTCAGCTTTCCGAGTTGTCTCATGGTGTTGTCGTTGGAGAAGTTGAGGATTGTACCCACTTCTTTAGGTACATAGTATCCCTGTAACTTGCCATCTCGAATGACTGTTACCAGTTCCTGAGTCCTGTCTTTTGATGGTAAGTACTCGATTGTCTTTCCGGTGAAGCGTTTTCTGGCTGGTGTAATATCCTCTGGAAAAGCTGTCTCCATGAAGTTAAGGTTGATATCTCTTGACTGGTTGTAGCGGATAGCACGAAGAGTCGTGATAGCCTTCATGATCGTGGAGTTGGCCGGATTAGCAATAGCCTTGAGAGTTCCCTTTTGGTGGATGACTGAAGAGCTGACCTTGGTATCAAAGTAGTCTAGGACTTGGAAAGTGGCGTAGGCCGGATTAGCCTTCATCTGAGCTATAAGTTCCGGTTTGTAGAAGCCGTTTTCCTCGGCATACACAATCAGTTTCTGGACTCCCGATCTGAATTGTTCTTTAGCTTTTTGAAGTGAAGCCCACTCTTCCGGAGTCATCGTGTTCTGGAGTTGGTCTAGTGTCTTTTGTGCTTCTACCGGATCGTAACCTCTAGGGTTAGCCAGTTCTCCTCTTTCGTAGATAGCTCTTTCTAGTTGAAGGATCTTGCCTAAGTTTACCCACCCATTCGGCACTTCCTCAGCCAGAGTCTTTGCTCCTTGAAAGTTATCAGCGATAAAGTTCTTGACAAAGCCCTCCATGTAGTTAAGTCCGGCTCGATCATAAATAGGGTTGACTTTAGGATCGACAATCCCTCCGGCCTTAATGTACTTGTTGACTCTTCGGTTGATTTCAGCGTTCTTGTCATTGAAGAGAGTGGACATGATGTTTATGAGGTTCTCTTTTTGGTTAAGAGCCTCCGAGTCTATAGCCAGACCTTTTGCTTCACCTTCGGCATAATCACTGTCAAGGTCAGACAAGCGTTGATTGAGGATCTCTTCTTCAGTTGAGTGTAGTAACTTCTGGAGTTTGAGATACTCATCCATGACTTTAGGTTTGGCCTCTAGGTTCTTGAAAAAAGCATCGTAGAACTTAGGCGCTGACTGTTTGAGAGCCATAGGATCATTGAGAAGTACCGAGATAGCATCAGCGTAGAGTTCTTCCGGAGAGTTCCGGTATTTTAGATACTCAGAGTCCTTACTTTTACCAAGCGGTCTCCACTTTTTGCTGACTTCCCAGAGTTCCGCTTTTATCTCAGCGTTCTTGATGACATCTTTGGAGCGCAGTTGCGCTATCTCCTTATTGATCTTCTTGAGTTGGTTGAGTAGTTCTCTATTACTTCTGTCCTCTCTTCGCTGTTCTCTAAGGTCGTTTCTCTCCTGAATTAGCTCGTCTACCTGAGCCTCAATATCTCTTCCGGAGAAAGTCTGTCTCAGAAACTTTCTCATAGTAGCTATTCTTCCCAGAAGGTTGCCTCTTGAGGTGACCTGATCCGGTAGGTAGTCAATCAGATGCCCCATTTCGTGGGCTAGAGTAAATGAGGCCTGTTTGGGATCTTTGAAGATAGTCGGATTGAGGGTAATCTTGCCGTCAAGAGTCGGGGTAAATAGACCTCTAACCAGTCCTAGATGTTTTCTTGGTCTTATCGGTTCTACCTCCGGAGTCCTTCCCATGAGTTGTTCGGCAAACCTAACCATCTCCGGAAAGCGCACCACCTTAAACTGATCCATCGACTCGGTAATGTTTTCAAGTGAAGTAGCATAAGCATCGGTTGAAGCGAGGGGCTGTTTGGCGGTACTTGGATTTTCCAGATCATAAATAACCTCATCATGTCTTATCGGCATGATTAAACCCACCATCTCTTTGCCGTTGTAGACTGTTACTGGTTTTATAGATCCTGTGCCATAGAGTTCCAATTCCGGAAAGTACTTTTTGAAGAGAGCGATCTTGTCAGCGCCTATGTGTACTTGCTCTCCATCTAGGTCATGGATGACAACTGGAGTACCTATGTTAGAGTAAATAGCCTTTGGCTCAAGCAGTTTTCCTTTCTCTGAAGGGGCGATATCTTTGTAGGGAGGATATTGTTTCTCTCCGGAATATAGTTCGATATTCTCTTTAATTTTTTCATCAGCCAGTTTATTAGCCTCTTTGAAGGTTATTTCAGGATCTCTCTGAAACTCCTTAACCAATGAGGCCTTCTCTTTTTCAATAAATCTATCATTTATCTCTCCGGCCATATTCTTGTTGAGAATGAGAAGATAACCATCGGTAAAGACATTTCTAGTTTTGCCTCCGTACAGAAGAGCAGGCCTTATCTCAATAGAGTCATCCACTATCCCACCCATCGGATTGCTTAGTTTTTTATTAAGTTCTGGAGTGTAGTTAAGATAAGCATTACCATCAGTTCTTGATAAGGCCTCCAGTATTTGCTTCTTTCCGGCAGTCTCAATGTCTTTACCATAAGACTTATCTAGGTACTCATTGATCGGCTTGGTAAATCTGCTTTCTTTTACTTCAACCGGCTTCTTCTCAACCTTTGGCCTTTCTTTTTTTGCTACCACCTCTTTCGGTTTGGCTTTCTCCTTTACCTCTGGTGTTAGTCCTTGGGAAGAAAATCTTTGCTGTTTATCAAACTGTTTTATCGCTTCTTCTTTAGTATCAAATATAGTTGTTTCTGTAACGGGATTTCTTGTAAAATGACCGTTTGTGTCTTTAATATAAAAACCACCATCTTCTGAGTCAAATAAGCCAGCAGTTGTTTTATTACCCTTTTTAAGTTCTAGCAAAGGTGACTCCCCCGGTATAGATCCCTTATCTTGTACACTAACCCATTTTCCAACACTACTTACCTCTGGTGTTAGTCCTGACTGGGATATTGCCCTATTTAAGTTTGATAAGTCAGTTTCTGGGTTTAGAGAGTGAGTGTTAATTATTCTTTTTGCTTCATCAATAACTTGCGACGTAGGTTTACCGAGGTCTGTTCTTTTACCTGTTATAGAGTCGTTGACGGCTCTTAAATAATCACCCTGCATATCCATTCCTTGAGAGATGGCTTTGTATCCTCCAAACTCTTGAGAGTATTCTCCATAACTTGGAAATACATCACCACCCTTAAAGGCAGATTTGCCAGTTTTTATGTTTACAGGAACAGGTTTGGACATTGTTCTACCTTCTTCCATTATTCTTTTTAGAAGCCTCTCCTCATCTGGCTTTAGTATTGCTTCGCCTCCATACTCTCCCCTCATACCATAGATAATCTTGCTTAGTTTATTTTGGTCTGATGTAGATAATTTATCGTAATTCTTATCAAAAAATGTTTTTATGTCTGAGTTTCTTATCACCCCCACCTCTGGTGTTAGTCCTTGGGGGGATTCTATTCCCTTGTTTGTTGGCTTAGGACTAACCTTTAGATTCTTAAAATATGTCTCGCCAAAGAATTTTGATCCTGCATAATCATCAGCCACACTCGTTGTCATTCCCTTAAACTCATAGTTGTCCATAAACTTCTGTGCTTCTTCTTTCGTGTCAAAGCCTTTCTTTTCTGAGGCAAATCCCTTATATCTAACCTGCACTTCATATTTATCACTTGGATTTCCACCTGTATTTGGATTCAAAATCCTTATTTCAAGTCTTGATGGATCATATGGCAATTCTTCTTCTACAACCTTACCTTCTTCTGCTTTTTGTTTAGCTTCTTCGACTACCTCAATCGGAGCTACCTTTGGCGCTTCTTGTGTTATCTCAGCGCCTTTCTCGGTTATCTTTACATTTGCTCCCTGCTGTTGAGCTTCTATGGCCACCTTAATAATCTCTTTACTTTCCGGAGTCTCTTGCTTTGGAGTTCCAAGTGTTTCTTTTAGAGCCTGTTCCGGAGTGAGTACGCTACCGACAATAGCTATACCACCTCCGGATATACCTCCGACTCCGGCTGTAACCAGTATCTGTCCAGATGTGAAGTATTCTTTTGCCTGTTGAATAATCGCATCCTTGCCTTCTTGTGTGGTTGAGAGCCTGTATTCATTCGCAAACTTGAGTAGATCTTGTGCCACCTCAGTACCACCTTCAGCGACAAATGATTTCTTGACTGTATTGAATAGAGTTCTTGTTGTACTTTTGAATAAACTCTCCAAAGTTCTTCCAAGTACACTGTCCAGAGCAACATCAATCGCAACATTGGTAGGAGTAACCTTGCCTTTTTCATCAAGTTCTGATCCGGCTGATACAGCAGTCCAGTAAGCTATTGATAGTGGCTTGCCAACGATAGGTACGAAGTTGAGAGCTACACCCAAAGCCGTCTGAGGAGATGTATCTCCAAGGCTGGTAAGGAACTGTTCTTTTAGGGTGTCGTTTTCTATTGACTGTGCTTTTCTGAATGTTTCATAGGCTTCAGAAAAAGTAACCTCTGGTGATACTGATGTGATGGTGGCCAAAATACCAGTTCCAGATGTTCTTCTGGCTATTCCAGTTAGGATATTCTTGACTGTAGGGTTTTGAGTTGCCTTGTCAACTAGCGGTTGGATGGCAGTCTCCAGCATCTTCACTTCCTGAGCAGTCGAGGGGATCTTTTTGTATGTTTCTACCGCTTTTACAACAATATCTTTTGCTTTTTGAAAAAGTCCCTGTTTTTGTACTTTTTTCTCTGGTTCAGAGGTGGTTGGAAAGACTACCGGAGGAGTTGTCGTGGGTTGAGAAACTTTCTTGGTTGCACCAAAGATACTCTGGACTACCGGAGCAGTTGTTTTTGTTGTTACTGTCGGTTTTGTCCCAGAAGTAGTTGCTTGTTTGCCAAATAATTGATCGACAACTGTAGCCATAATTTATGGTGTCCAAGTCTGGAATTGTCCATAATCCCAAGCCTGTTTGAATAATGTGTTAGCTTTTGCTTCATCATAATTAACTAAGGCTAGGATACTCTGATATGCGATGTTAGCTTCCTCTTCAGATAATAACTTATCTCCTTGAGTTGTTTGTCCGGCATAAGCATCATTTTTCTGTTGTCCGGTTAGGTCAACTGCCTCCAAAGCCTTCACCGCACTATTGAGAGTTGTACTAGAAACCCCTGTATCTCCGGTCTGAGCATTTCCAATCCTTCCAAGACTTTTCTGGCTAATAATTTCTCCAGTATTCTTATCGATCACCGAGACAGTTACCTCTCCGCTATCAGCAGTAGACTGGATCACTTGTGTTTCTACCTTTGCCGTTCTTGACTTGATCGCACTCTGGATCATGTCTGAGGATATTCCAGTTGCTCTGGTGATATTAGCAATATCGTCTCCTGTAGCATTATCCAAAGCTCCCATCTCAAGTAGTGAATTAAACTTAGCAAAGTTAGTCTTAGCGATCTCTGAGTTAATATCAAACTGTTTCATAGCAAGATTCATCTGAGTCTCCACATCAGCCTGTTTCATCTTGATCTCGTTTTGAAGATTAGCGGTGTTTTCATTGAAGATCTTGGTTAGTTTGGCTTCTCTACCCACTCTGGTGGCCTCTGAGAGATAAGGGTTATCGTTTATCTGAGCTTTAGCGTTAATAAAAGCTCTTTCTTGTTCGAGATATTTGTTCTGTAAGTCTGATATTCCAGATTGATTCTGTAGGTTGCCATAGAGGCTTTGTAAGTCCAGCTCCGGAGTTGTTGGAAGTGTCATCGCAGAAGTACCTGTCATGCCACCTGAAGCGCCTGTAGTGGTCGCAGAAGGAGCATACTGGGCTGTTGTCGCCGTTGGCTGTTGGTTAAGCATATTTATATAGTCCTGATTAGCATTTGGAGCTAGTCCTGCTTGTACTGATGTCTGAGCGTTTACTTCAGGTGATACGGCTTGTCCAGCACCCTGTTGAGTACTGGCCGGATGGATCTGTCCTGCTTGGGGAGCAAATGTTCCATTCCAATATTGATATCCTGAATACCACCCTCCGGTTTGGAAGCCTCCTGATGGCGCTGGTTTTCCTGTTGGATCTGTCATATTAAATGTCAAATAGACCTCTTAGGTCTTTTGTACTTGTATCACCAAAGAAGTTAGGTACATCGAAGAAGGGTTGGTTCTTCTCGTACTTAGCTTTCTCTTTGGCAATTTTATCCCAAGCGATTGCTAATAATTGTTTAGCTTCTAGACTTCTGAATTGTCCGGTTTTGTCCTCAGAGCCTTTGTTTCTAAGGATGGCAACCGCTTCTGATACTATAGCCTCATTACCTTCCGGCATCGAGTAGGAGAAGATGGTTACACTTCCGTCTACAGTCAACTTGGTAGTCACCATCATTCCATGTACGCAGATCTCAGTTCCTGTGGCGGTTGGTACTGGCCAGATAAAGTATCGTCTTTCTTGATTACTCCACTTCTTGTCGGTAGATGAAGGGTAGTCCTCTTTCCAGTTTAGATAGTCATCAAATGAGAGGGGAGAACCATCCGGATCTTCTCCGTAGCGTTCACTATTGACTCTTAGCTTCCAGATTGAGTTTGATCTCCATGTTAAGGGGTAGTCGTAGTATTCTTGTCCAGCAACTGTTGTGGTTTTCTTAGCATCCATGAGTTCCGGCCAGTTAAACATTGCTCCAGCCTTTCGGTAAGCCCTATTGATAGCAAGGTCGATGGTTGTGGGTGAGTACAGGGTGGATTCGCTCCCTACTGTCAGGTCATCCTGTACCGCACTTCTTAGTTCTTCGAGTGTGTCCATACTGCTAGATTAAACAATAGAGTTAGTTAAAGGCAACATTATCATGCAAGTTTGTTTTTGAAGATCGTATATCGGTAATCTGTAAGTTTGTCATTCTTGAGCCACTTGAGATAAGTATTTGGTGTGTTAAATGGAAAACCAGTATTGTCAGATGATCCTTCTGGAATCATAATCAGAGTATCATTCGTTGAGCCATTATCTTCAAACAAGAATCCCATATGGTTTCCACTTGACCAGCCACCCCTTCCAATTATTTCATTAAAAATACTTGTGACTTCATATGCCCAAGTTGAACCAGTATTTAATCCAGCATCTCTACTATTCTCAATATATGCTGTGGTTTTTGTCCTTCCCATAGGATCACCAGAGAGATCACCAGTATTATCTTCATCCATTCCCCAAGTTTTAACTGGAGTTGAGTTATTTCCTAACTCGACAATATAAATCCCGATTTTTGCCTTCTGGACACTTCCCGTTACATCTATATCGTTAAACCTTAATGCGCCAGATAAATAATCATCCCCATCACGACCAACTGGAAATGAACCACTTGTGTAAAAAGCTCCAAGTTTACCTCCGTAGTTATTATTTTCGCAGTCTGTAAAGCTATATTCGTATCCATAGTCGTCATCTAATTTAATGTAGATATTAGTTGAATCAGCCCAAACTGTAGTTCCTCGGTTGTACCAATAATAAGGAGATCCGATATCGGTAGCTATTGGTTGAATGGGAGCTATCATATATTTTCCATCGAGACCAAAGGATGAGTAGGCTGAAGTGAACAATATGTCAGGCTGAGAATGAATTACAAAAGCCGGAATATAACCTAAACCATGTGCAATAGTATGAGTTCTTCCGGTTGAATCGTAAATTGTTCCAGTCCCCCTAGTGTGTATTTTCAGATTATCAAACTTTGAACTAAATACTGTCTCCGGATCAGTACAGGTCTTAACATCGTGTCCCTTTTGAGAGATTCTAATTCCATAATCTTTACTCATGTGGATTTTTCAACAAATAATATGTAATAGCATTTAATACTTTGATCGGCGGATATTCCATGATAGGTAAAATAGAGATTTGTTCCATCTGCACTAACATATTCGATACTATCTAGGGATGTTCCAGCATAATAGAGACCATCACCATTGATCTGAAACCAAGTTAGAAACGATGGTGTGTAAGGAAGTCCATGTGCGATTGAAACAGTATTGTAATCACTATCTATTGAAGTTCCGGAGTATGTTCCGGATTTTGCTATTTTCAAGCAGTTTTTTTCACTATTCAGTGATTGATGATCTAGATTGGTTGATGTTATATCGTAACCAGTTTTCATGACCTTTACTCCATAGTCTGCATCTGAAGCAGTGATGTCTTGTGATGTACCATCGATAGTCTCATAGAAAATATAATAAGTATAGGGTTGATCTTCCATGCCTATTACCTTCAGGGTGGTTGTATCAGCTCCAGCCACCAACTGATCCCAAAAATCACCAGTTGCAAGATAAGAGGTTGTTACTTCTTCGTATGGGTTATAAACATCTCCATAAACCAAAAATTGAGGCACATAACCAAGGTCGTGAGTGATTGTAACTACATTTCCGGCTGGTATAGTTCCACTTCCGGTATAGGCTACCTTTAGTAGATTAGAGTTGTTTGAAAAAGCAGTTTGAAGTTCTGTACAAGTCTGTACATCATAACCCTCTAATGATACCTTCAGACCATAATCTTCAGCCATAATTTAGAATAAGCCTTTTCCATAACCAATTAGTACTCTATCGTTTTCACCATCATTGATGATAATTTGTTGTGCCTCTCCGTCAATATAGACATTTCCGGCTTCACTACCTAGATATAGCGTTCCGGCCACAAATGATCCGGCCTGTATTGTACCTTTGAATACCCCACTACCATCTTCACCATAAATAGCTACTGTGGTTAGTCCGTTTTTGTCTTTGGTAATAATTCCTTCAGGTGTAATAGAGATTTCTCCGGTAATTCCTTCCTTATAGTTTCCTATTCTGAATCCTCCGGACTGTTGCAACTCAAACTCTTGTAATATGCGCTTGCTTCGTGTGTTAAGAGCTGTTGAAAGTAGCTCTGTAGCAATCCTTTTTCTGACTATCGGTTTGTCGTTGGTTGTAGCATTAGAATAAACACCCCCACTTTCTCCGGAACTCTCGGTTACGATAACTGAGTTCTGGGTTGGAAATGGGTTCTCAGTGATAACTTCTGGTGTGTAAACTTTTTCATCCATTATTCAAAATAAACTCTAACTCTTAATACTGTCGGAGAGACATTACCAGTCGAGTTGAGAAGCAATTTATACTCAAAGACATCACCTTCAGCTCCAATCCGGAATGTCCCCTTCTTCATATTGTAAGAATCCATCGCTACTCCACCATTAGCTGTATAGGCTCTTTTCCAAGAAGTAGCCTTATTCATTTTGTAGAACATTTCAATACTTGTTCCGGCTGGTAAGTTCTCAGTAAAGACTTCAGCATATTTCCAGTTGGTCGGCTTTTCTACACCCTTTACTGGTGATCTAAACTCTAAACTCTCATATCGCCCCACAGCCTTTGTAGTGGCATCTACCGCCTTCACGCCATAAGTAGCACCACTTCTATAAGAGATGATTGTCGTGCCATCTACATTGGTCACAGCGCCTATTTCATCTGCTTCCAAGGCATACTCCAAGTTTAGGGTAAATGGTTGCTCTTTATTCCGTCTACCATAGGTATAGACTCCGTTGTAACCCGATGTTGCACCAAATACTCCCCAGAGACTCATATTCCCCAAGGTTTGTTTGTCCACCCAAGATAAGGAGTTGCTTTCCCAGTCATAGATGTTGACCTGATCGACTTCGTTGGTAACACCGCTAGGGTTGACACGACCACCTGCCGGAAAGCGCTTGATCGGCATGGTGTTGGTAAAGTCAGCATAATATAGATAACCATCGTCACCAATCTGAGCTAGGGGGTACTCGCAATCAATCATGGCGTTAGTTCCCTTGTTCGGGTATCCGGTCTTGTAAGTTCCGATAACAGCTCTTCCATTTCGCTCTACCAAGGTCTTGACCTGATCTGTTGGGATAATATCTAGGGCTTCGTTAGTAAAAGAGTCATCATATCCGCATAGCGCTAGAAAGTTTCCATTGGCAATATAGTTTGCTCCACCAACCTGTACCATTGTGTGCCAGTCTGATCCATTAAGGTTTTCAGCGACAGTGGTTACATCACTCCAGTCAGATGCTCCGGCCAGCTCTTTTTGTTTCAGTTTGTTGGTTGTAGCCCATTGGAGGTATGTCTTTCCGGTGGAAGAGGGTTTTTCGACTGCACCCTTAATACCACCATCGGGATCATGCCAGACATTTCTGACATAACCATCCGCATATCTTCTATAAATATATCCAGCATTACCAAAGCCGTAGGTTGCTCCATCGGTTGCCTTCACCCAGAACATGACAAGATCCACATAGACACTTCCCTGATCGGCTGACTTACTAGGAGATGGTGATTGAGAAGCTGATTGCGATAGGGAACTCGATGCTGAAGCCGATGACGAGGCTGAAGGGGATGCTGATGCGGAAGGAGATGCGGAAGCAGAGTTACTTATACTAGGCGTTCCACTCATACTCAAAGACGGACTTCCTGAACCACTAGGAGACATAGATGCACTAGGTGATAGCGATGGTGAGGAAGAGTGAGAATATCCCCAGATTCCCTCCTCTTTTAGGGCTTGTCCGGCAGTTAGAGTGTCAACAGTCTTGCGGATATCAAGGTTAGCTCCCATCTTGAAAGAACCTCTTATTCCACGATCAGAAAACGAGCTGATACCGCCAACCCACTCCCTTAATTCATATATTGCCATAAGCTAGATTAAACGATAAAGTTGATTAAAGGCTAGTCGTTCCATCGTGAGTATTTGTTTGTATATGTTGTTGTCAGGTCAGAATACTCGCTGGTGTACGAGGTATTTTTGTCAGCATAACAGTCTGCCGGATATTCTGTTGATTTTCTATCATATTCATTCGTATAGGTTGGAGGTGAAGGAGATGCTGAAACACTTGGCGACTCAGAGGCACTGGGAGAAGATGATACCGAGCTACTTGGACTTTGCGACTTAGACTCCGAGGCGCTTGAACTCAGTGAAGCAGATGGAGATGAGGAAGGACTGATAAGTACAATACCCCAAAAATCTGTTAAGAGTTCGTACTGAACCGGAGATGGAGATACTGACGGAGACTCAGACTTAGACTCGCTAGCACTAGCAGACCTAGACTCGGAAGCTGATGCTGAAGCTGACTCACTGGCTGAAGGACTTAAACTAGGACTCGGACTTGGTGACTCAGATGAAGATGGACTCAAACTTGCACTTCCACTTGCAGATTCTGATGCTGACGGACTCAAACTTCCGCTTGGACTTAGTGATGCACTCTCCGATGCTGATGGAGACAATGACTTACTCTCTGAGGCACTAGCCGATGCACTCTCGCTTGCTGAAGCTGAAGCTGAAGCAGATACGGACTCTGACTTACTTGCACTTGCTGACTCACTAGCGGAGGGTGACAAAGAGGCGGAAGCACTAGCACTTTCCGATTTAGACTCACTAGCGGAGGCAGACTTTGAAGCCGAAGCGCTTGCGGAGGCTGATTCAGATGCGGATGGACTCAAACTTGCTGACTCTGAGGCACTCGCAGAGGCGCTCTCTGATGCAGATGGAGATTGAGATTTTGACTCAGATGCAGAGGCTGAAGCAGAAGCAGATTTGGAAGCACTTGCTGAAGCACTTGCTGAAGCACTCCCTGATGGCGATAGTGACTTACTTGCCGATGCCGAGGCTGACCTACTTTCTGAGGCAGATGGACTGAGTGACTTGCTTTCAGAAGCAGATGCGGAGGCGGAAGCAGACTTAGAAGCAGAGGCGGAAGCACTGGCACTGGCCGATTTAGATTCACTAGCCGAAGCAGAAGCCGAAGCGCTTGCAGATGGAGAAAGAGATTTTGACTCACTTGCCGATGGTGATATAGAAGGACTTTCAGAAGGTGAACCTCCGGAAGGACTAGCGGAGGCAGAACCTGATTTACTTTCAGATGAGCTTGCCGATACACTCTCGGAGGCAGAGGGAGATAGAGATGCACTCCCAGAAGCACTCTCGGAAGCAGACTCACTAGCAGACTCTGATGCTGATTCACTCGCACTAGGGGATAAAGACGGACTTTCAGATGCAGATTCCGAAGCAGATGCGGAGGCGGATGTACTCTTGGACTCAGATGCCGATGGAGACAGGGAGGCAGAGGCACTTTTAGACTCAGAAGCACTAGCGGATGCAGACTCACTCTTGCTTGCTGAGGCGGAGGGAGACAGCGATGCAGAGGCTGACTTAGAAGCCGAAGCAGAAGCCGACTTGGATTCAGAGGCAGAGGGAGATAATGAAGCACTTGCTGACTTCGACTCAGACTTAGAAGCGGATGCACTAGCCGACCTTGAGGCTGAAGCGGATGGAGATAAACTTGCACTAGGACTAAGTGAGGCACTAGCCGACTTACTTGCACTTTTAGAAGCCGACTTACTTTCACTTTTAGAAGGAGAAGAGCTGGGTGATTTAGACTTAGACTCACTTTTACTTGCACTTTTAGAAGCCGACTTACTTTCACTTTTAGAAGCCGACTTACTTTCACTTTTAGAAGCTGAGGCAGAGGGAGAGAGGGACTTCGATTCCGACTTTGAAGCGGAGGCTGAGGGAGATAAAGAACCGGAGGGGGACTGTGAACCAGAGGGGGACTGTGAACCGGAGGGAGACTGAGATGCCGATCCAGTTGACATAAGAAGGGCAAACTCAGTTGTTCCCCAAGCCTCTCCATTGACAAAGAAAAGCTCATCAATTTCGGCATTTTGGAAACCGCTATCCGTTCCGTTGTAATTGAAACAACCAACTCTAATGTAATTTGTTCCTGCGTACGCTGGATTTGAAAAGGCTACAGAGTCACCGCTTTGGACACCATCAGCCCATACTTTTATATTAGAACCATCCCATGTTCCGCAGATCAGATGCCATGTTCCATCTATAACATCATCATCTCCGATAGCACGATTGTAATCTGCAGGAAATCCAATTCCTGTTCCTTTTCCTAATTGAAGAGCTACATGGTCATTTGTGTCGCAATAAAAATCCCAACCATAAACTACACTCCCTGATATTGCATAACATTGGAAAATATATGGATTTGTTCCCGTAGCTGATGATTTATACCAACAACCGACAGTAAAAGCAGAGGTAGCACGAAAATCAGCGTGGTCTCCCAATGAAAACGCATCTGAATTAGCACCAACAAGACCTACACCACCGGTACTCCATTTTCCGCTTACCTCATCTGGTGCACCAATGTCTGTCAATGTGTGTCCTTCTCCACTACTGTCTGCTGTCAAAGCACCACTTTCAAAGCGGTAATACGCTTTTAGGTTTGCATTGTCTATGAGGGTTGTGAGACTTAGTTGAGCCATTTTAGATTGCTAGTTGCCACACTCGGCATGAAATCACACTCCGAGCATCTTTATAATTCGTAAAATCTCCGACTGTTGCTGATAATTCGATATCTGTATTGATTGCCGTAGTGTTATCACTATCAAGATCATCCCAAGAATTAGTAGTCCGATTGAAAATCTGTAGTTTGACAACCGAAGATGCTGGTGCGAGTGTTGTCTGACCTATCCAAGAAACCATTACTCCAGATTTACTATCAACAAAGTTTTTGAATTGATGAATCATGTATTCAAGAGTTCCAGTCTGACCGACTCTGATATTATCTTTTACGGCTACATCTAGTAAGTCTTGCGCATCATAGTTAGTTTCAAGGTCTGTATCGTCTGATGGAATGATGGCAACATCTCCCCTTGTATATCCAGTGTAACCCATACTTGGAGAAGCAGATACCGAAGGACTTACTGACTTTGATGCACTTGCGGAAACTGAGGAGGATGGTGATTGAGAAGCTGAAACTGATGGGGATTCTGAACTACTTGCCGATGCCGATATTGAAGATGAGGCGCTCCCAGTGAACTCCATCATTTCTAGTTCCCAAATAGAAATAGTTCCACCAGAACCATAGTAGGTTGTTGTGAAGTTTAATTTGTAATAGCGGTAGGCGGTTGAGTTATCGAACTCGAACTCTTGCCACGCATCGCTATTAGTAGCCTGTCCGGTATAAACAACTGTCCAGTCAGAGTCATCATTACTTCCTTGAAGGGTAAAATCCTTCATCTGGAGATCATCTGGGGCATACGCTTTGGTTCTAACTTTTCTGGCAATCTTAGTTATTCCAGCACCCAAGTCATACTTCCACCAGTGTGGAAGCGCTGTTACTGTTGATGACCACCTCGTACCTTCATCGTTATCACACGCCTTACTCGCATTAAAATCACCACTAAACTCAGAGTCTGCACTAGCAGTTCCACCAGTAATAAAATCTAATCCATAAGCCATACCCCAAGATTAAACAATAAAGTTAGTTTTAGGCAACCTATTGTAGCGTTTTGACTATGTCTATGCCCTTACCCCATCCTTCAATCTGATCACTTTCAGTCCAGTTGACTAGCAAGTTCTGGTTTCTATACTGTTCTTTCTTCCAGCGTTGTCCGGTAGCGTTAGCTCCATGTTTTATATCAACATTAGGAAACTCCGACTTCCATGTTGCATAAGGAAACTTGTTTTGCCATGCTACTCGGTTATGAGTCATCGGTTCAAAGCCCATGTGACGAACAAAACTATTAAACTCACCTTCGTTCATGGTCTCAAAAGCCTTCTTAGTCATCTCATAGCGCTCTCTGAAGTGGATTAGCGCTGTCTCACGATATACACAAAGTCCTGACAGTTGATTGACATCGTAGTGGAGACAATGACCATCCGGCATCCGGAGTAGCCAAACATTCTGGTTGTAGTAGAAGGTATTTTTGTCCGGTGGTACGAAGTCAAAGTGAGATGGGTGATAGAGGACATCATGCTCAGTAAAGAAGATAATGTCATCTCTGCTATTCTCCAGTCCGGCCATGATCTGCTTAAACATCGTTAAGTAGCCTCTCTTCATGGATGGGAAGCAGATGTTTTTGTACCCTATATCCATCCTTTTAATAGCTGATGATACAAGACCGATGTTCTTTTCTTTGGCGATCTTCTGTATTCTTTCTCGGCAAGGTTTGGCGATCTTCTCGTCTAGTTTACTGTCGGTGTAGTAGATCATCCCTTTGGTAGTACCCCAGTCTGGTGGATTAAACTTGGCCAGTAACCACTCGAAAGTCCTGACAGCCTTTGGCCACTTATTTTTCTGGAAGAGTTGTCTGCTAATATCCCTATTCTCGTTTACCTTGTCTTGAGGGTTGTCGTATGGAAAACCAAAGTCTCCACCTCTTGTCCTGAACATATGAGCGTACCAAGTTCTCCGGTTACCAATCACCCGACCACCTGAGAGCCAAGTCTTACAGGCTACCTCTACTCCCTGCTGTCCCCATGAGTGAAACTCCTCTCCGCATAGACCTAGTTCAAAGTACTTCTCCTTTGTACACATAAAGCACGATCCCTGAATTGATAGTGTCTCCACTAGATCTTCCGGATGCTTGTTCTGCCACTCTCCCCAGTACTGAAAGTGTAGTGTCTTATCAAACCGGAAGGCTACATTGTTCGGACTAGCCTTAGCAATCCAGACCACATCCTTCTTAGTTGGTTGTCCACACTCTTCGCAGACTCCACTAGGACTCTGGTATCTTCTGTGGCCTTGAGGACAAACCCAGTCAAAGACATGAAAGTTCTTCATAAGAGGGATCATGGTTACATTGTCTCCAGTTTCTTTGAAGGACTCCAACATCTTGCGGTCAAACCCCTTGTCCATCGCACAATGTGCATCGAGTTTCATGATGTACTTACCCTTAGCTAGCTTACCAGCCTGATTAGAGGCCTCTCGCTGTCCCACCGCTACCGGATTGTAGATAATGGTTACTCTGTCATCTGGTTTGAGTGGCGGATCTGGTAGATAGCCATCAAGAACAGCGATCACTTCGGTATTAGCCTCTGAGTTACGCAAAACATCCTCGATGGTAAGACCTAGAAACTCCTCGTTACGAGCTGGAATGATTACTGTGAGATCCATTTTTTGTTCCTTTCAAGTATTGCTCTGGTAATTTCCGGTTTGTACCCCAAGGACTCAGCCCAAGCGCACCACGCATAGATATCTTTTGGAATACATTTTGAGTTGAAACCTCTCTTTTCAGGGAACACGAATGTCCACCATAGATTGAAGCGAGGATCATCCGAGTAGACAGCATCACGAATGGTGTAATAGTCAACTCCAGCTCTCTCACACACATCGTAAAGTTCCTGACACTCGGAAACTTTGAAGGAGATGGCTCGATTCTCGGATAGCTTTATGATCTCGGCCTCTAGCGCACTCACCTGTCGGATGTTGGTATTGGCGTTATAGACTGTTGTGTAAAGATCAATCAGTTCTCGTCTATCGTTTGGCTTACCTCCGATAACTAGAAACTGACGAGTCTTGGGATCATACATTGGGTGTGCAGGAGTCTCACCGAGGTACTCCGGTTGCATCACGATTCTTTTGTTATATTTTTTTGAAAGTGAGTCGCAAGTGTTTGGGTTGACTGTTGACCTCATGACCAAAAGGGGACAATCGCACCATGAGACAACTTCATCAATGATAGAAATGTCCAAAGCGCCTTCTGCCGGACAAGGTGATGGTACGCAAATAAAAGCTATGTCGCACTTGTTTACTTCTTCCTTAGTCGTTTTGTAACCTAGCAATGGATCATAGATAACAGCATCCGGAAATAACTTCTCCATTGCTTTTCCTACCCATCCATAGCCAATTATTGCTATTTTTTTCATATTTTTATTTAATTATTAACCAAAGTACTTCCGTATATCTTGCCAGTCGGTAAACCTTATGGCTCGGTCATCGATATAGACATGAGCTGGTTCTTTGATGTTCGTTATCTTTAACAGTGGAAAACTATACTTATATAGCCACGAAGCAACTTCATTCAAATCTGGATTAGATGTTAATATCCAAACCTCATGACCTAGAGATATCAAATACTTTATGGCTTCCAAAGATCCCTCCATCGGTTCTCCAAAACCTTTTTCGGTAGGAATACCATTTCTTTTACATATAACCCCATCAAAATCAGATACTATTTTCAAGTGTTTCTTTAATTGTTAATGCAAGTCCTTCTTCCAGTGAGTACTTCGGCTTCCATCCAAGTAGATATTCAGCCTTATCTATTGCTCCCAGTGTCATCTTAGGTTCAAATACGGGTTCAATATGGTCTGGTTTGATATCTTTACCTATAATCTTCGAGATAATCCGGTATATTTCGTTGATCGAGGTGCTGTCTCCAGATCCGGCATTGAATATCTCAGAGTGGATGGTGGAGTTAGCCATAAGGATTAGTTGATCGACTACATCTTCCACATAAACAAAGTCTCGACTCTGAGTTCCATCTCCGGTAATAAATGGTCTCTTGTCCTCTCTTAGACACTTAATGAAACTAGAAACTGCTGAAGCATATGCCCCATTAGGAGACTGGCGTGATCCGTAGACATTGAATGGTCGGCAGACATTAAACTCAAGTCGATACATCGTTTCGTATAACTGGCACAACTGCTCTCCGACTAACTTTGATAGAGCATAAGGAGACATGGGATTGGGGATAGCGTTCTCCTGAGTCGGCAACTGTTCTTGGTCTCCGTATATTGCGGTAGTCGAGACAAAGACAATTCGTTTAACCTTATATTCTTGACAGTACTGGAGAACTTTGAGAGTACCCAAAACATTGATAGTCATGGTCTCTTCCGGTTTGATGATCGATACTTGAGGCCTAGTTTGTCCGGCTAGGTGATAGACGATATCTACATCACGATAGAAAGATCCGGTGTTATCTAGGATGTTGCCAATTTGTACCTCTAGGTTCTTATGTTTAGGTAAGTTTTTAGGACTACCTACACTCATATTGTCAAGGACAGTTACCTGATCCCCATTGTCTAGCAGTTTCCTTACCAAGTGAGATCCGATGAAACCTGCTCCTCCAGTTACAAGTACTTTCATAAGAGTTTTTTTAATTGATGGACTAATTTCATGTGTTGATCCTCCAGAAGTTCATAGTCTCTTCCCATTAGAAAGGAAGGAAACTCGTAGATTTTCATTCCAATCGCATTTGCTATCCTAATTGCTTCAACAATGTTCGGAGAAGTACCACTACAGGAGATTGTAATAAGCAGGTCTTTATCAGTACCAAATACCTGAAGTTGCTTACTGTATATATGTTCGTATCCATAGTCGTTGGCAATCATGGTGATAACTGAGTTATTACTACTAAGGCACATAGCCTTAATATCCCTTGAGAAGAGGTCTGAAGCCATATGCTCGGCTGTTGCACTACTGCCACCATTACCGCAGATGAAAACCATGTCGGCTTTTTCTATCAACTTAATCAGTTCACTTATATCTCTCATGCGTTGTGTATTACCCTACTTCCGGCATCACTAAACCTGAAGGGTAGTTCTTGATAATCTTTTAAGGCTTCTCGGATCTTAGCTCTTTTGTTGGCCGGAAACATCACAAGCAGAAAGCCACCACCACCAGCACCAATTACCTTGCCACCTATCGCTCCGGCTTTCTTGGCGGTGTCATACATCATGTCGATCTTGCTAGTGGTAGTTTTCTTGTTCATCTGCTTCTTCACATCCCAGTAAACATCCAACAACCTACCAAACTCTTTGAGATTGCCCTTTAGAAGCGCCTCTGTACCCCTAGTGGCCAGTTCTTTGTTTTGGTCTAGTAGGGATTTATTGGCTGAGATATCAAACTTTTTCAGAACTTCATCAGCCTTCCTCGTTACTCCGGTATAGAAAAGCATCAGGCTGTTATTCAAGTCCTCTTTAACCGACTGATCCATTTCAACCTTGAAACCCACCACTTGACCGGAAGGATTAAACTGGAGACATCTTAGTCCTCCCAATACGATAGCGTGTTGATCTTGGACTCCAATAGGTTTACCAATAACATCCAGTTCTATCTTGATGGCTTCTTCGGCTAGTTGCTTGGAGGAGACTGACTCACCCAGATGGTTATGAAGAGCATTGAGTACTCCAATGGTTACCGCACTTGACGATCCAAGGCCTGTACCCTCAGA
>Ga0066601_10000231_pt1 | contig 24857 bp, 23 predicted proteins | sample Medcelwee11metaG_FD_59487 | JGI IMG/M metagenome (GOLD analysis project Ga0066601, IMG submission 59487) | Freshwater pond sediment microbial communities from the University of Edinburgh, under environmental carbon perturbations - Medium... | ecosystem: Environmental > Aquatic > Freshwater >... | reverse complement strand
CTCGCGAAGACCCCTCCCGGACTGATGAATCTGTCCACCCTGACTGAGTAGATCAGCCTGTTCCGTTCTGACCCTCCGCTCATGTTCGCCGGGCTTATCCCGGTTCTGACGGTGACGTTGTTATCCATGCCGTTGACAAAAAACGAGGTGGGGATATTGACGATGAATGCGTCTCCAAGCGGCTGGTAATTCGATCCGAATGCGCTCAGGTTGAACACCTGCTGCGAGGCAATATTCCGGATGGATACCAGGGAGGTCCACTTGTCGCTCGAATAGGAAGTGGCCTTGAGCTCTGTCAGGGTGACCGAATCCGGGAGGAAGAGGAGCCCTGAACTCTGATTATTCCCGAATTCCAGGCCTTCTATCATTATCGGTATCTTCCCGTAATCCGTCGGGGAGACCAAAGGTGTATAATTGCATTCGATATAGGAATCCGGGAAAAGCTTCGTCACCCTGACGCCGCTCGTGTTCGCGATCTGCGTCGCGCTGAATGCTATCTCCTCGTTCCCGATGTCTTCGTAGACTGACTCGAGTTCTTCTACCGTTGTGCTGTTATGGTATGATCCTTCTCCGCATGAGGCAATCGCCTGGAGCGTTTCCTGATCGACGGTGTCCCCGAGCCCGACAGCGTGGACCCTTATGCCATAATCCTCATGCGCCCTGCAGGCGGCCTCTATCGCGTCGTCCTGCGGATCATCTGTCGAGTCGCCATCGCCGTCATGGTCAGGGACAGAGCTCAACGGGCAGTCCTCATTCGCCATCCCGTCGCTCATCACTATCATGGTCTTCTGCCTGACCTCTCCCAGGGGGGAATCCAGGTCGACCGCCAGCTCAAGGTCGAAGGCGACATCTGTGACCCAGCAGAAGAAAAAGCAGGTCTGCCTGTTGTAGAGCCTCCCCGCGATGATATTCTCCCCATCCACGAATAGGGCTGGGTCGATATCGATATCGTCCCTGTCCCAATAATTGGCGTTCCCTTCCATCTCCGAATGAACCCCATAATTGTTGTCGATCAGGTTGCCGTTCAGGTATATCGATGCCCCATTGTCCGATAGCACGAAAAGTGACGCGCCAAGGATGCTTGAAGCGTCGCTGATGTTGAATTTTTTCCTGAAATAGTAATCCCCTTCGTACTTGATGAGAGATGTCGAAGGATTGCCTAATGACCAATAATTGTTCCGGAAGACTCCTGTCCCGGTTTTCCATGCGGCGTCGTTATAGGCGAGGGTCTCCCAGTTGGCCGGAGGCGAGCCGAGGTCATTGTCATTGTATTTCCAGGGGCCTGATTTCCTGGAGATGATGATCGCTTGGTTGGAGGGGTTCAGTATATTTGTCCCCTCGAGGATGCCGCAGCAGATGCAGGTCCCCCCTCCCGCGTTATACCCGTCAATCTCAGAGATGAGGTCGTCCTCGTCATCGCTCAGGGCATGGGTCGAGGAGACCGAATTCTCATAGGACACGAGGCCGACCTGGGGTCCGGTATGGGAAAGGACAGATTCGACGAAATTGTCTCCCGCTTTTCTCGCTGCGTCGATCTTTGAGAGATAGACATGGGCGGTGACTGTTTGTGTGGTGGTTGATCGTACCCGGATGCTCCATAGCCCTTCATTCGGTCCATTCCGGTAGTAGTACTCGTCCCTGTCATTATCGACTGCATTGCACGCGTCGGGCTCCTCATCGCACTGTGCTCTCGCTTCCGCGGCGCTCGGTCTTGTCACATAAAGATCGACATTCCCCCCGGAACTCCCGTCTGCGTAGACATCCAGGCTTTCGTAGCTGAAAGAGACATCCGTCAGATTGAAGGTAAACGTGACTGAATTCCCTGCGGTGGCGCTCCCGCTGAAAGAGACATAAGGGGCGTTACCCTCCATCCTCCCCCCTGATCCTTGCATTTCGACCGCGCTCATGCTCCCGGAGACGTCCGTCACGAGGACGATATCAGCGGGAGAGGATCCCAAGGATACCTCTTCGAAACCCATCCTGATGGGGATGGTGAGAAGCCCTATATCCGAGAGATCGAACCCGTCATCATCGAACTCATCGAAGAGGGTACTGTTCGAGATCCTTGCAGTCGCAGTCCCGTTCGACTCGTTATTATGGACAGTGACATTGCTTATCTTGAGGTAGGTCTCATAGCTTGAATTATAATGGAGATAGGCGCTCATCCCTTTCAGCTGTCCGGGGACGTAGATCGATGAATAGATATTGATGAATCCGTCGATCCCTGGAAGGTAGAATCTCTTTGTCGCGGTATCGTTTCCTGAGAAGGATAATTCCAGCTCATCGAGCTCATTCGAGAAATAGGTCGCCTTGATGAACCCCCCTCCGATATATTTCGGGCCTGAGGCGGTGAAATTCTCATTGATGGGGACGAACTTGATGGAGATGTTATTCGTCCCGTTCCTGAAGAGGGCATGGTATGCCTGGTCGATGGTCCACCGGTCAGGGACCATGATGCCTCCCCCCCCTGAACCTGCCGGGAAATCTCCTGCGAATTGTTCATTGACGAATAGTTTGAAATCCGTCCCTGGATCGATCTCCAGGATGATCTCTTTAAAGAGAGAGGTATTGGTGAAATTACTGGGGAGGGTGAGGAATACCGAGATATTCCCTTCCCCGACGAACCCACCGAAATACGCGAACGAGCTGGTGAGACGGTTCTCTATGGAATTGAGGAAGATGGTGGAGGTGTAGCCGGAGATCGGTTTCGCCCTCTCGATGCCTGAGATCATCCTCCTGTAGGAGAAGAGATGGGTGGCGGCTGATCTCGTGATATTATAGGTCATGTTGTCGTTGATCCAGACCCCGTAGCTGTACCCTTGAGGCATGACCATCCCGATGACCTCCCTTGATAGGTTCTCTGCCGCCCTGTCTTTCCCTTCTGCCCAGAACTGCCCTATCTGCTCAAGGAGCGTGGCGTCCATGTCGGTGATGTTCCCTTTCGCTATGAGCTCTGTGACATAACTGTTCGTCACCTCTCCCACGGTCAGGGTGGAGAGCACGTTGATGAGGTCGCTTGCGAGGAAGTGCACATCCGATCCAGGAGTCTCTTCGACATAGAACATCGTCGTAGCAAGCGCTATCCCTATGAGGATCCCTGCAGCGATGATGGCGTCAGTCGTGAAGAAATATCCTTTCCTGCTCATCTCCATAGGTAAAGCACCATCCTTGCGGGGTCTGAATCATAGGCGACGAACCTGACCATCTTGATGAGGTGCGAAGGGTCTGAACCGCTCATGATGTTGGTCGAATTCGCGCCAGGTTTCCCTATCCCTTCATGGGTCCCGTTGATCGATATCGGGCCTCCTGAGTCCTCGAAAAAGAGATAATAATCATACTTAGTTCGGAGCTTGCCTTTCGATTCATTGTAGCCGATCGATCCGAGATAGCCTAGTTTGGTCATGTTGACCCTTCCCTGGTCCATGATGCCTGTCTCCTGCACAGTCGATGGGTCCCATCCTTCAGGGTAGCCACCTCCCATGAGTGCCGTGGTGACCAGTTTCGCTTCAAGGTTGAGGTCTGTCAATATGTCTTCATCCCTCTGCAGGAAGTTGATGTCTGACTCGAAGAAATATACGAGCGCTCCCACAAAGATGAGCACCCCTATGATCATGTCGATGTACCAGACCTGTCCTTTTCTCATGTGCAATCGAACCATATGGTCCCGTTCTCGAACTTGGTGACCGTGTTGTTGCCCTTCCCTATGCAGCCATTGACCTCTGGCACCATGAGGCTGAATTCATGCGTGGCGGTGTATACCCTCACCACGTTGCCCGCTGCTGCTATGCTGTAATCGACTCCCTCCACGCTCCCCGGAAGGCTGAAATTCCTCCGGAATTCCGGCTGGACAGAATAAGCGAGATCGACCTCCTGCTTGATCCTGTATCCGATATCCCTGATGACGACATATTCCTTCTGGTCCTGGAGATCGGTCTGTTTCTTGATGATACCCAAAGTGAATATGATGAGCGTGACGAAGAGGAATCCCGCGATGATGGTGAATTCCATCGCGACCTGCCCTTTCCTCAGCATCCTGCCAGGCCCTCCTCCATGATGCAGACATATTCCCCTTTCGCTTGTATCTTGATGTGCTTTATGCCCTGCGAATTGGAGATGTTCCCTGTGATGTTGACTGATGAATATCTGACGATATCCGATATCCCTGATGCTGTCGTGATCCGGAATAGCACATAGTTACTGAAGATCGTGACATTGAAGACATTGGTAGGCATGAAGATCTTGATGGTCGTCATCGCCGGTTCCCCGAGATAGTAGACCTCCTCCGCTGAATCGACGATAGTCATCGCTATACGGTCAGCCTGGCTCGACACGACAAGGGTGTTCTTCTCCTCTCCTTGTTCGAATTGCACAGCCACGAGGATGGTGAGGACCACCATGGTGAATCCGACTATCGTAAGATACTCTATAGAAACCTGCCCTCTTTTTTCCATCTGGCTTCAGCTATGGAGCGGTGACTTTAAAAAAACTTCGGTTATTGCAAAATGTGCCGTATCCCCCGTTGATTAGCCTGCGTGGATCCGCATAAAAGATCCATGTTCCATCCCTCTGGATGACCAGACGTCAAGGGCCTTCCTTTTTTGTCAGGCGTCATGCAAAAAAACTGGGGCGTTTTTTGAAAAGATCCCATTGCGAAAAGTATAAAAAGAGCGCATGTCCCAAGGAGAGGCAAGGGTGGATATATGTCTCAGAAAGATTTCAATGATATGTTAGGGGATTACCTGGATACCCGCGTCAAGCCGGTAAAGCGAAGGAAACCTATGCGCAGCAAACCTGGTGAGGGTTCTTTTATCGGCAGTGCATTCTCCAGGATCCGTGGTTATGTTGGGAAAGAGAAGAAAGTGGCTGTCAAAGGTGACGTGGTGGACGAGAAGGAATTCCATATCGAGGAAGAGCTGATAGACAGGGAGTCGAGACCCACCTTTTGGGAGCGCATGAAGGGGATGTTTGGAATGGATAGATCAAGACCTGAACAATTCGTGGATGACACCGGTGAGCTTGGGTTCAAAGAAGAGGCCGAGGAGATTGTGGAGAAAGAAGAGGAGCTCATGAAGGAGGAAGAAGAGCTGGAGGAGAGGAAAGAGAATTTCATCCGGCGCTTCCTGAGAAGCATGGGTTTTGGCAGGAAAGAGGAAGTCTCGGAGAATGGCTTCGAGAGGGATGAAAAGGTCGATGAGGACCTGAAAGACATCGCGAAGATAGCGACCAAGGCGATGAAGCTCATGGACAGGAAGCATTTTGAGACCTTCAGGGAGACCGAAGACTTCAAGCGGTTCAAAGAGATCCTGGAGAGAAGGAATCTCATTAAGAAAGAATGACTATGGGCGGGAAAGAGCTCGCTTTGAGGTCCTTGTCAAGGCGCGGGATGTCCCCCCTTATAGCGACCATCCTTCTCATCGCTTTCGCGGTTTCTATCGGCGCGGTCATCATGAGTTACGGGAACGCTTATTATTCTTCTGATGGTCCGGTGACTGAGACCTTATGCGATGATGTCGAGATCTATGGTATCGCGGGCAGTCCGGAGATATGCAGGGAGGTTGACGAGCTGCGTTTCATCCTCATAAATAAAGGGATGGTGGATGTCGAGTCCGTCCAGCTGCTTTCCTCTTACAGGGGGGAGACATCAGGGGTGGTGCTTATTGATATCCCTGAATCTTCCATCATAGCCGGTTTCCCTCTCGAGAAGTCGATAGAGATCGGGAATACGAAAGGGGAGCTGGTCCAGGTCCAGTTCATAGCCTCGGTCATGGTTGACGGGAAAGCGAAGAAGTGCTTCCTTGATCCCCTGCCCGTGTCCTCAATCAGGGATTGCTAGGTCTTGTTCAAATATTTTTTTTCTACGATGGAGACTTACCCGATTTAGGATTCCTGCACTCTACATGAAATTTTCATTCTGAAATCCAAGAATCCCTCCCCATTGATACAGAGTCAGATCCGTCCAGTTGGATTCTTATTGTTCCTTAAGAGGATGGAGAAATGGAGCGGGATGACGAAAAGGATGATGGCCGCGCCAAGCGCGAGGAAAAGCGCCTTTAATCCCCATAAGGAAGCGATGAGGCCTCCTGCGGGGATGAGGACGATCGCAGGGATTATTGACAGCATGCTGTTCATCTGGAAATAGGTCTTCCTTTCTTCATCCGGGAGGAGGTCTTTGATGATGAGTCCGGTCGCGACCCCGTTGATGGACGAACCGATGATGCCTGCTATGGTCCCCATGGAGATCGAGACAATGGTCGGATGAAAGCAATAGGAGAGAGGCATGATGGCCATGAGCGCTGAGCCGAAGGCGAGCATGGGGACCTTTCCATATTCCTTTGATATCATCCTGGTGATGCTCGGGGATATAATGGTTGCGAGCATCCCCATGATGAAGACCGCCGCGACATTCATCCATCCCCCGAAACCGGAATCATGCATCGCCGTGAAGATGAAGATCCCGTAGAACAGGTTCCCAATGCCCTGGACAAGGGCTATCGCCATGCCTGATAGAGTGATTGTCAAAAGGTCTGGCTGCCTCAGGATCTTTGTGAAGAGCGTTTTCGCGCCTGAAACGCAAAGATGCATCTCCTCTTTGAGGTCCATCCCCACTTTCTCCTCGATCTGTCTCCAGTACAGGAAATAGAGGATATAGCCGGAAATGATGAGGGATACCGCTGCCCCGCAGAGCGTGAGCATGTAGCCGTACAGCGTGAGGGTGATGGTGTTGCCGGGCAATTCCAAGGTGATGGTCTCCCCCCCGAGGGGAAAGGTGTCGAGGAGGAATGCAGAGAAAGCGATGGATATGCCGGTCACGAATATCCCGAGATAGGATAGTTTTCCGGTGAGATCCCATTTCCTGTCGATCACCCCTTTCATCATCTTCCTGCAGATGTTACCGTAAGGGACGACAGCCGCGGCAGAGATAAGCACCCCTGCCATGAACAAGGGGGTCGACCGGAAGAAGACTGAATGCGCGATCACAATGAAGCTCAGGCCGAAGATGATGCCAGAGTATCCGACCATCCTTTTCCTGACCGCCCGTATCTTCGAGTATTCATCCATGACCAAGGTGACGATGTACGTGACGACGGTCTTTGCCGCCCCGAGCAGGCTTATGAGGAGATAGTTCGCCCCGATGAGCGAGAAGAGGATAGTGAGGAACTGTGATGATCCAAGCCCGTATCCGATGCGGTCGAACAGTTCCTTGGCTATGAATCCACGCGCGCGGGTATGCTTGACCTGGTGGACCCTCCTGAAATGTTCTACCGCTGCGTCAACCTGTCCTTGCTGGTGGCCCTCGTTGATGAGCTCAAGCCGGATGCGGTCGAGTGATTTCTGCTGGAGGAGGCGCGATCTGATCTTCTCGGATATCTCCTGGTCCATGATGATAAAGCCGTCTGCAAGATATATAAATGTTACTTGGGGAACATATTCTGGAATTTTGAAGAAAGAAAAATATTAACAGGCAAGAAGCATTTAACAGGTCTGAATCCTCCGAAAGACAGAAAGAAAATGAATACACAACATGGGATGGGGGACATATTCTTCAGGTTGATAGGATGGCTTTTGATTAACCCTACAGCCGTGAGACTATTTTAGAAAGCTCCTTCCGATAATGGGAGATGACTTCCTGGGGCAATCCCCATGATTCAACCTTGTCTATGATCGCCGGTATGAGCTTGACGAGATCCTTCTTCTTCGGCTTCTCATATCTCCCTCCCCCGAGCTCAAGCATGGTGCGCACCTCTTCCTGGGCTTGAAACATCCCCGGGCCCTCATCTGGGATTTCCTCTTCGTCATTCACTTTCATTGCCACTTTACGCGCGAAAAAATAGAAATCGATGAAGAGTTCAAGAGCTTTCTCAGCGTTGATGCCGATAAGGTCGTCATCACTCGCCTCCCATTCGATATTGATAGACATACGATGAGGCTCGGCCAATGACTATAAAAATGTTGTTATGGGCTCAAAAAAAAAGGACAGAAAAAACCATTTTTGCCACCCGCTTGTCAGGAATTGCCGATCAGCCTTTGTTCTTCAGATAATACGAAGTCAGGCTTTTTGCCGCCACCATGGCGATGAGGATTGCCCCAAGCGTCCAGTCAAAAGGCAGGGCAGCCAGGGCTTCTGTGCTTTGGACATCTATCGCTGACCTGACGGATTGATAGATGATGATGGCCATTATAGTACCGATGGCGGCGAAGGAAGCGTTCATCTCGACAATCAGCTGATGGGCGTTCTCCCTCTCGTCATGGACCTTTCCGAGCTGGGACATGATGTGGAGTGTGTCGATGATAAGGACAGCGATGATGATCCCGAACGCCATAGCTCCCGCGGTCTTCCCCAGAAGCCCAGTTGCCATGGCTCCTGAGACCCCTGCCAGGATGACGAGGAATGCCGCGATATAGAGATATCCTTCTTTCGTCCTTGGGGATGCTCCCCACCCGAACTTCCTGTAAGTGAACCACTCCGGTTTCCCTATCATATCTTTCCCCTCCTCAATTGAACCTCAATAGCAGCCTGTAGCTGACCAGGTATGCGATCATTATCCCGCATACCAGGTAACTCATGGACAGATGATACGGGACAGCGATCGGTCGTATGCCGTCGATTATCATGACAATGAATGCGGCGACGATGATGCAGATGAAGGTGATGCGGTTGGCTTTCGCCGCCACATGCAGCATCCTTTCATCGACTTTCCTTTCCTTCTTTCCCCGGATGGCAGTCGATATGACCATGACCATCCCGATGAAGAGAAGCCAGGTCCCGACGCTCCCGAATCCGAGGAAATCCTTCTCCCCTATCCCTGCGGTCTCAAAGGCGATCCCTATAAGGATGACCGCTGCCGCGATCCCGTATTTGATCATCATTTTATTTTCCATATCCATCCCTCACAGTCCGAACAGGTCTTCCACTTTGCAGCGGAAATATGTGGCCGCCCGGAGCGCGAGCTCAAGGCTTGGGACGTATCTTCCGCCTTCTATTGAGATGATGGTCTGTCGTGTCACCCCTAAGGCTTCCGCGAGTCCCTCCTGGCTGACTTTCCTCTTCTCACGCATCTCCCTCATCCTGTTCTTTGTTATCGTCATAGGTATGTCCGCTCCATCAAGCAAAAGCTCTTCCCAAATCTAATGCCTCTCATATGCTCAGGTAGTCCCTTGTTCATTTTCCATAGGCGACACTGGTGAAATCAACATGAAGGCTGCGTCTTTGCTTATGTTAAGTATACTATACGTAAAGTATGTTTTACTATTTAAGACTTTCGGGAGATCGGTGAGGATCCGGTATTTCCGGTGATGGACTTGAGATTCTTGATGGAAATCCTCTCATGAAATTTCCAGAACCTATTAATATCACGAAAATAAAGAATACCCCATGAAGCAAGCCATCATCGACGCAATCGAGAAGGGTATCAAAAGGGAGAAGGCATCCTATACCCTTTATATCAGCCTCATGAAGAAAGCGGGGAACAAGAACACTGAGGCGCTCTTCCGCGGCCTCGCCCTCCAGGAGATGAAGCATGAGCAGCTCCTCAGGGAATTCGAGAAGTCAGGCGACCTATTGGAAGCGAAGGAACGTGCCTATTCCCAATACATCGACATGAATCTCAGGCTGGTCGAACAATTGAACCCGACCATAAGCAGTTCCGGGCTGGAACAGGGCTTCAGCCTCGCCATAAAAAGAGAGATCAACGCGCGGGAATATTATGAGGGTCTGGCCGGACAATTCTCTGACCTGGCGGTGAAGGACGTCTTCCTTGAGCTCGCGAAAGAAGAGGAAAGCCACGAGCGGCTGCTCAGGAAAGAATATGGCCGGTTGTTCGGCTAGTGTGGTTCGACAGGCTTTATATTGATGAGCATTCTCCAGGTACAACAAAATTATTTAAATAGAAAGGACGGAATCCGAATGCAGGGGTGTGATGGAATCACGTTCAGTCGTTAAAAAAAGAGGTATGTAGTGGATATCATGGATGATCCTAAAGAGCTCACCAAGCTTCTCTCTGTCGTCGATAAGAAGCATTTCTTCTGGCTGAAGAGCGGAGACTTCATCACTGATCTCCCCGGTCTCATCTCTGCCCTCCAGGATATGGACGATGATCTTTTCGTCTACCATGTGAATGAGCAGAAGAACGATTTCGCTGCATGGGTCAACCATGCCCTCCATGACCAGGAGCTGGCTGCCCTCCTCATCGGTTCAAAAGACAAGTCTCACATGATCCGTGTCCTGAGCGAAGAGCTCAAGGAGCGCGAGAAGATAAGGAAGCTCACCGGCCAGTACCAGCACAAGTTCAAGGACATTGAGGAGGAGCTCTTAAAAAAAGAGCACCAGCTGAACAATGTCGAGGAGAGCTTCAGGATAATAGACGAGAAAGTCCACCAGATGAATACGCTCGTCAGCCAGAAAGAGCTTCTCATGAAAGAGAAGTACCGTATCATAAAGGAGCTCGAGAAGCGCGTCGAGGAGGACGAAAAGGCGATACTCCAGAGGAAAGAGCGCTACATAAAGAACCTTGTCGAAGAGGAGAAGCAGCGCGACCGCCTGAGAGTGCTGGAAGACCTCCTCATGAAAAAGGAGCAGAAGCTCCAGGAGCGTGAGGTGGCTGCGAAAGCCAAGGACGACGAGCTCCGCGAGAAGAACAACAAGCTGAACCAGGACCTCATAGCCCACGAGCGGAAAGTGCTCTCCCTCCAGTCGAAAGAGGCCGAGACCGACCAGTACATTAAGGACAAGGAACGTATGATCGAGGAACGGGAGCTCCTCGCGAAGCAGAAGGAGAGCCTCGCTGACCAGGACAAGCAGGAATGCCAGAGGAAGCTCACCGAGATCAAGCAGAGGGAGGACGAGCTCTTCAAGAATGAGGACCTCCTCATCGAGACGAAAGGCCTCCTCGAGCAGAAGCTCATCAGGCTGAAAGAGAAGGAGGACGAGCTCCGCGAGAAGGACGAGCTCATCAGGAAACAGCAGGAATCCTGGGACAAGGAGGAGAAGCTCTCCATCCAGCGCCTGAAAGGCATCAAAGAGGAGATCGACAAGGAAGACAGGAAACGCCAGCTCCTCTTCAACGATGTCCACAGCCTGAAATCACGGGAGAAGGCTGTCCACGAGATGGAAAAGGACCTTGAGGTCAGGCAGAGGCAGTTCGAGCAGGAGAAGGATGTGTTGGAAGAGAGGCGCTCAAAGGTCCAGTCACAGATGAGCATCCTCGCCATGAGGGAGCAGGCTCTCAAGGAACAGGAAGTCGAGATCCAATTCCAGAAAGAGAGATTGAAGCAGGACGAGCAGGTCCAAAAAGAGAAAGAGCGCGACCTCGACCAGAAGAAGGAGATCATCGCTGCTGAAGAGGCGGACCTCATGAAGAGGATTAACGAGAGGGAGCGCCAGCTTCAGGCGATGGAGACCCAGATCGAGATGATCAACACCGAGAAGGCGGCTTTCAGGCAGAAGGAGGCCAACCTCGAACGCGCGCGCCAGCAGGTCATGGCTGACCATAAGAAGATCCAGGACAAGCGCATCGAGCTCCAGAGGAAGGAGAAGGATCTCGACGCCCGGGAGCTCAAGGTGTTCGAGAGGGAAGTCCAGGCGAGGAAAGTGATAGGTGAGGCCAAGCGGACCGAATGGAAGTCCGAACAGCAGGCGATCTTCAAGGAGGATCCCAACAGGATAAGAGGGGTGCTCTCCAAGTTCAATCTGGTGAAGGATGAGCTCCCTGTCGATCCGGTGCCCCAAGCGACCCCTGCCCAGGAACAGTATTTCAAGTCGAGGATGGACACCTCGCTCCAGGCTGACGAGCTCAATAAAGAGATCAAAGAGGTGAAGAGGCTCATCAAGACCGACAACCTCTCCCAGGCTGAGGTCCAGCTTGAGCATATCAAGGATGAGTACCACGACATAGAAGAGCATGAACAGAGGCTTGATCGGGTGCTCGCGCTACTCGATTCCACCTTGCGCTTCGTGAAGGACAAGAGGCTTGATGACGCGAGAAAGGAATATCATCGCCTGAAAGCCGAGTATGATCTTCTTGAGGATTATGAGAAGCACACGCTCTATGATGAGATTTTCGAGCTGTACAACATCCTGAAGTGAAAATTTTCTTTTGCACCTTTTGTTCTATGGGAAGGCATGACGATCATCTTTTTTTCCTGGGCATTATACTAATTGCTGGTTAGTACTATTGGCTAAATCTACTAATTACTGGTTAGTATGTTATCGCTCCTTTTCTTTCTGAATTTTCTTTTCGCCATGGTATAGGCCTCTGGTTTTTCGTTATGTCAAGTCGGTATTTCTCAAAAAATATTTGTTGCGAGATAGAGAGCCATTAATGATATATACTAATTACTAATGATAAGTTTTATATATTCTTACTCATTACTAATTAGTATGGTCTCTCAAGAGGTATTGAGGCAGATCGTCGCCACCCAGAAGAAGGGATTGGGGGAGAAAAAGGATTCTTTAAGGAGAGATATCCTTGGGCAGGTGCTGCCTTGGATGAAAGACAAGAGGGTGCTTATACTATCCGGTCTTCGGCGCAGCGGTAAATCCACGCTTCTTGGGCAGCTGATGACAGAGACAAAGGGATGGGGTTATGCGAACTTTGAGGATGAACGTCTTCTTGATTTCAGGGCTCAGGATTTCGAGTTATTGAACGAGGCATTGATTGAGGGATATGGCGACATACGGACCTATTTCTTTGACGAGATACAGAACATAGAGAAGTTCGAGACCTTTGTCAGGAGGCTCCAGGATGAAGGGAAAAAAGTCATCATCACCGGTTCGAACGCCTCGCTCCTGAGCAAGGAATTAGGGACAAGACTCACGGGAAGATACAGATCCTTCGAGGTATATCCTTTCTCTTTTTCTGAATATCTGCGGGCAAAAGACGTGGCAGTGGAAAAAGATGATTGGTATGACTCTCGAGCCAAAGTCAAGCTGTTAGGGTATTACCGGGATTATCTCGTTGCAGGAGGGCTCCCGGAATACCTGAAAAATCAGGACAAAGAATATGTCAGGACGCTCTTTGAGAATATACTATACAAAGACATCATCACGCGGTATTCGATAAGGAAAGAGAAGACGATCAAGGAATTGGTGAACATCCTGGCGACGACCGCAGGATCGCAGACCACGTACAACTCCCTCCGCAAGGCTCTCGGCCTTTCAAACGCCATAACCATCAAGGAGTATATCCATTACCTTGAGAACTCCTATCTCTTCTTCGAGCTATTGAGGGCCTCAGCGTCAGCGAAGAGACAGGTCAGCCTGCCAAGGAAGGTCTATCTCGTCGATCCGGCCTTCCATGAGGTGTGCGGCTACAACTTCACCCCGAACAAAGGGAGGAATCTTGAGAACGCTGTCCTGATCGACCTGAAGAGGAAAGGGCTTGAGGCGTATTATTACGCCGACAGGAACGAATGCGATTTTGTCATCAAAGAAGGGGCGAAGATGACTCAGGCTATCCAGGTCTGTTACGAGCTGGATGAGTCAAATAAAGAGAGGGAAGTGAAGGGTCTCCTTGAAGCGATGGATGCTTTCAGGCTCGATGAAGGTTTGATCCTTACTTTCGATCAGGCTGACGAGTTTCGGGAAGGCGGGAAGAGGATCAAAGTGCTTCCTGCCCCGAGATGGTCGCTTTGGGCTGATTGAGGGCTGTTTGTTCTGACGGTCGACACGCGATCGAGTGAAAATTTTATATACCCTTCCACATTCCCCTCTTTTCATGAGCGCAGGATTCGGACTTGTTTATTCTTGTTCCGGCGGCAGCTCTTGTGGAGGATCCTCGTCCGGTTGCTGAACCGGCCAGGATCGATCCCGGATTTCTAAACAGAATCTTTTGGAGGACGACCATGGCGAAAGAGAGAATACTCGTTTTGAATCCCGTCGCGCAGGACGCGGTCAGGATGCTGGAAGGGAAAGGATACATATTAGACAATAAACCAGGACTCGGGAAAGAAGAGGTCCAGGGGATCATCAATGGCTATGACGCAGTCATCGTCCGTTCCTATAAGATGAACGGGCTTGACATCAGAGGAGATGTCAAGGCGATAGCAAGGGCAGGTTCAGGGACCAACAATATCCCAGTCGCTGACATGACAGGGAAAGGTATCGTTGTGTTCAACGCCCCAGGAGCGAATGCGAACGCTGTCGCGGAGCAGGCGATAGCCTGCATGATCATGGCTGCCCGGAACATCCCCGAAGCCATCGAGTGGACGAAGGCGCAGGATCACCCTACCATCGAAGCGGTGGTCGAGAAGGGCAAATCCCGTTTCAACGGCTCGGAGATAGCAGGGAAGACACTCGCGGTGCTCGGCCTCGGAGCGATCGGATCAAAGGTCGCGACCCTCGGATACCACCTCGGGATGGATGTCAGGGGATATGACCCCCAGCTCTCTGCCATGAACGCGCTCCAGATGGATCCCCATGTCAGGTATGTCCCGACTCTCGAAGAGGCGGTCGCGGGTGCAGCCTATGTGAGTGTCCATGTGCCATATAATGAAGCGACAGCAGGCCTTGTCGGGAAGAAAGAGATCTCCCTCATGGAAAAAGGCGTCGTCCTCATGAACCTCGCCCGGGGCGGGATCGTCAACCGAAAAGACCTTGTCGAATGCCTGAAGGAGGGCAAGGTCAGGAAATACGTGAGCGATTTCCCCCATCCGGATATCATGGGATACGAGAACATCATCCTCCTCCCGCACCTCGGCGCTTCCACAGAGGAAGCGGAGAATAACTGCGCAATGATGGTTGCGAGGCAGCTTGATGACTATCTGACCAGGGGGAATATCGAGAATTCAGTGAACCTCCCTGGTGTCAGCCTTGTCCGAAACTGCGGTCCGAGGGTGTGCGTTGTCCACAAGGATGTGCCTGGAGCGATCGGACAGATCACCACAACCATCGGAAGGAACTCCCTCAATATCTCGAGGATGGCGAATAGCAGGCGGGGAGAGGTCGGCTACACCATAGCGGACCTCGATATGCCAGAGGGAGGTTACCGTCCTTCGGCCCTCCATTCTGACCTCACCGCGTCAAAAGACATCATAAAGGTCAGGATCATCTGAATTATTTTTCTTTTTTTGACGGATTAAAAAAAAGGTTTAAATAGTGTGAGACCCAGAGAGAAGCCATGCTCTCGAATTTCGTCCACCGTCTGCTCTTCGTGAAAGAGTTCGAGATAGGCGAAGGCAGCACAGAGATCATAGGGACGCGCCAGATGGTGGTCCCTCTGCAGTTCATGCTCTCCATGCAGCAGGCTGACCCCGACAAGTTCTATCAGTACATGCATTCCTCCATCCAGACGTATTTCTCCCGTGTCCAGCTTGAGCTCGGCGAAGAGACCTATAAGAGGATGGAAGAGGTGTTCGATGTCTTCGGGTTGGGCAAGCTGAGAGTGGTCGACTTCGATAAGGCGAACTTCAAGGCGCTTGTGGAGGTCCACAATCCACCGATCTGCATCGAGAGCGGTGGAGGCCATGTCTGTTCTATCACGACTGGGGTTTTGGCAGGCATGTTCAGCCAGCTGCTCGGGAAAGAGGTCCACGCGGTGGTCAATAAGTGCACTGCCAGAGGGGCTCAGAATTGCGAATTCATAATCAAATGAGGTGAGATTCATGGAAAGGGTACCGACAGGGATCAAAGGTTTTGACGAGCTCATACTGGGAGGCTTCCCGCGGGGGTCTACCATCCTCTACTGCGGGAGTCCGGGGACCGGTAAGACCATCTTCGCGCTCGAGTTCATTTACAGGGGAGCGAAGCAATACAATGAGAAGTCCCTCTATGTGACGTTTGAGCAGAGGCGGGAGGAGCTCGTCGAGCAGGCCCGCCAGTTCGGCTGGGATATCGAAGGAGAAGAACGAAGAGACATGATTAGGATTATGTCGATAGCGGCGAAAGACCTGAACTACAAGACCTCTTCAGACATCATCAAGTGCGCAGTCGATGGCGGTTTCCGCCGGGTGGTCGTCGATTCCCTCTCGACCCTGACGATAAACGCCCCGATCTACGAGGGGAAGGATGACATCTCAGTGAAAGACATCATGGGCGAGAAGGCATATTTCTCTGCTCCTGTCCTCGGAGACCAGCTCGTCAAGCGTTTCGTCTACACTTTCATCGACGACTTCAAGCGTGCGGATCACCTGACGACTTTGCTCATCGGCGAGGCCCCTGACAAAGGCGACTTCATCTCCCGGGATTCGATCTCTGAATTCATCTGCGACGGCGTCATCCTCGTCACTTTCGAATCCATGGGAGGCGAGTTCTCCCGTTCCCTCATCGTTCGGAAGATGCGCAACACCAAGAACGACGACGACATCCATCCCCTGGAGATAGGCGGTGAAGGTATGGTCGTGCATAATATTGAGTGAGCTTTCTTTTCAATTTATTATATTATTTAAGATAGTTGATGTATTGATTGCTTTGGGAGATTTTATAAATCAGGATTGCTATTGATAAGATTACGGAGGTATAGATTGAAAAAAACCATTATTAAACTCATCGCGCGTTTTGTTGGCAATAGATGCGTCACGTTCGATGGGTCAAGAGTCTATTACTGGAATGTACCGATGATAGTCATTCCTATGGATGCATTGGTTCATCTTCAGCATGGACTAGAAGAAACATTTGGAAATGACTCAAGGAAAATACTTTATCAAATTGGAAAAATCCAAGGGAGAAATGGGACAAATATCCTTCTTGAAAGATATAAAGTCAAGCTAGACAGGAATGATCCATCATTCTTTATGGAACAAACCGAATTTTTAGGGATAGGAAAAATTTACAAATCAGAGATTGATTTTGATACTTTACACTACACCATTCATAATAAGGTCTCTCCAAATGCAAATTGCTATGTAAGCCAATTTCAATCTAGGAAAAAACCAGTTTGTGATTATGTTCGAGGTTTAATTGCAGGAGGCTTGGAAGCAGTTTCTAAGAATATTACAGATACTGATATCAATATGGAAGCTGTTGAAGTGAGTTGTATTGCAAAGGGGGACCCGGAATGTGTTGTTCTTATAAAGCCGACATCAGAATGGCAAGAAAGGATAGAGAAAGATGAATTTGATATTTCTATTCCCGAACTTAATTTTGCACGGGAAAAGGAAACCTTAACCACTCTTCTTAGAACACCTGAAAAAAGTGTAAAACCTCCAGAGACAGGTCTAAGTGATTTTCTAAAAAAAAATGTTGGACCAAGACCTTTCATATTTGAGCAGAACGGCGAAGTAACACTATTGGGTTATCCCTCATTGATTACTCCGATGGATATATTCATGCTTCTTTATTATGTACTACATACTCATTTTGGTGACAAGACAAATAATGTATTCTACCAATCTGGATCATACCTTGGTGAGTCATTCTCACGTCAAATGTTTTCAAAATTTGGATTAGATACCAATCATAAGATACACCAGCAACTTGCGTTTGATCAGATAGGGCTTTTTGGTTTTGGCAGGATAGAGTTGGTAAAAATTGATCCGAAACAAGGCAAATTTATTTTTCGAGTATATAATTCGCCAGGTAACCACTTTAAAGGGTTAATTGGCCCAGTGAAATATCCTGTCGATCATTTCCTTGCAGGGATGCTCAAAGGAATAATCTCATTCTTATATAATAAATCTGTCCAAGTCACTGAAGAAAAATGCGTTGCTTCAGGGAATCAGTTCTGTATTTTTTCTTCTTGAAAATTATTTTCTGGCGAGAATTACATTATCTCTTCCACGATACATTCGATCAGTACTTTCGATTATTGCTGAGAATCCCGCATCTATTACCAAATTTTCGAGTTCTTTAAGATTACAGAGAAGGTATTCTCCATCTTTTTGTTTTCGATCGATTTCCCTGTTGACCCATTTAGCTTGATCATTTTCTATGAAGAGTTTCACAACATCATAAATCGCTTTGATAGGCCCTTTCCCATTTTCCCGAAACATAGTATATGCATTTTTTATGCTATATTTTATCCAATCATTCGTTATAAATTTTTTATTGATATCCATGAGCAGTAATTGAGAGGTTTGTTCTCCTAAGTTATCATGTATTTTTTTTAGAATTCTCTTTGGTTTTGGGTCAAAATAATCTCCTGTAGTATAGAGTGCATGGATCATCAAAGCATGAGAAAGCCCCTTCCCATACTTATCCGTGATTCTTTGGACTTCCTCAGCATCTCCTTCAATAAAATCGATGTTTTCTAATCCCAGTTTGCTTGCTTTTTTTTCACCGATTTTCATCATTTGGATAGAATTATCAAATACGACAAATGTTGATTCAGGAAATTTTTCTGCGAGCATCAATGAAAAATTTGCCGTTCCTCCCCCGATGTCCGCCACAAGTGAACCAGGTTTGAGTTGATTGAAACGAGAACGAGTGAAATTAAGCAATTCTAAGTAGGCTGGATTGAATCCCCCTACAGTATATGTATCATATTGTTGGGCAACTTTATTCCAATCAATCTTATTTTTGGGCATAGTAAAAACCCTTCTCTATTGCGGCCGAGTCAAGGTAATTGGCGTTTTCCGCCCACCTTTCCTTCCCTTCGATTGGTTCAAGAGCGCGTTTGATAAGTGCCTTGCTTATGCCTGGAATGCTATCTGGATCTGTTAGTGATTTCAATCGGTCTCTCATCATTGGATACCATCGGCCATGCAGAGTGTATTTCATTCTTGGACCGATAATCTCAAATCCCATACTAGAATAAAGTTTCAGGTGTTTTTCTCGTGAAGAGCAGAACAAGAAATTCTTATCTGCAGTAGATTGATCTATGACTCTACAAAGTCCGATAAGTACGTTACTTCTTTCTTTTTTCCAGTCTTCATCAATGATAAATCTTGAACTTTCTCGTGTATATACTCCTTTTTTTCTGAGATGATCTACTGTATACGGTTCTCCTTCTTTGAAACCGAAACCATCTTCAATACAAACACTTTGGTATTCCAGTGGCATAAATCCTTCAATTATCCTTGATCCACCTAGGCATTCTCCATTTTTCATTGCAACAATATATCTAATGGGGACCCCTCTTTTAACTACTAATTCGTCTAATCCTCCAATATCAAAATGATCCCATTCCATCTTGTGGTCCCATTCTTCGTCACGAAGGTTTTCTCTGGATTTGTTCAAAACTTCTGGACGTGTGTATATTTTGAATCTTGTTTTTGAGAATGCTTTCTTTTCATAAAGAGTTGTGGCTTGCTTGACAGTTACCGATCCGCAATCCAATTCAATGCGGTCTTCTTTTTCCCAGTCGGAGACAAGGGAAAGGATTTTATTAATCAACGGGTCCCCTGCTGAATCCTGGTCTTGCTTGTTAACGAATCCATTGATCCCCATATTCGCCATTGCCACCAAGGGGTCGACATCAGACCATGCTGAGAAGATCATTTTTTTCGCTAGCGGATGAGTTTTAGTGAGTTTCTGGAGGAATTCATGTCCTTGCATCCCTATGAGGCGCTCATCTGAACCTACCATGACCAAGTTGTCCCCATTTTGATCAATCTCTTCATCGATGTATTTTATAGCGGATTTGGCATCGAAAAACCTGTCGACAAGATACTTGCCTTTTGTTTCTGACTCGATAACATCAGCAAGGCCATTTACTAATTGTTTATTATCATCAACAAGAACAACATGGTTTTCTTTCATTTTGTTGCCTCTGAATAGTAGTTAATTTAAATATCTTTCGTTTTTTTAATCGTCTCGAATATCAATGTGAACTTTGTTTCTCTCTCTTTTGAGGAGACTTCAATCCCACCATATAGATTCATGATTTCATGTACACTATAGAGCCCGATGCCTTTTCCGTACCCTTCTGGTTTCGTTGAGAAAAAGGGAAGGAAAATCTTTGAAATGTTTTCTTCAGGTATTCCCATCCCTGTATCGATGATTTCAGCGATAACCTTGTTCTCATTTGAATACGTTTTAAACGTGATCTCTCTCTTATCTGAAAATGGTCTGATGGCATAGAGTGCATTGGATATCAGATTATGATATATCGTGTCAATGAACCTTGTATCCATGTTGATTTTAGGTAAGTTCATTTGAAGGTCCGAAAATATCCTTACTTCCTGCTCCTGAAAAATGGGATTATACTCTGAGAGAATCTTAGTTATTCCTTGATTGAGGTCGGTTTCATGGTCTTCTCTATTGACCATCTCAGCAACGTTCATAGTGCTATTGATGATTTCATATGCTTCAGTGAATTTCTTTTTGGCGCCATTCCTCGGTGATTTTATTTTGTGAGTATAGTCTAAGATTTCCATTATCGTTTCTAAAGAGTATTTTGTGAAGTAAGGTTGAAGCGCTGCAAGATCACCTTCCTGTACATTATAGGTAGCTAGATTTCTGGCTTGCCTTACCGATAGTTCCATCTCTGGGTCAATTTCCAACAATCTTGTCTTGAGTTGTTTTCCTATTGTGGTCGCAACACCAGTATCAATGTCCTTCAATTCTGCCTTCCCATTATATTTTTCTTGCAGAAACGACACTAATCCTCCCTGATCACTTTCTTCAATTCCCCATACTTTTAAAAATCTTGAATCCATCAATAAATTTTCACATGTCGATGCTTGTTGGTTCATCAGGACTTCTATCGCTTTCAGAGGATTTCTTAGATTATGGGCCATCCCAATATGAAGGTAGGTGACCGCAGCCATGGTTTCAGCATGTTGGCGCTTTTCCTGTTCTTCCTTCAATTCCCTCGTCCTCTCTTCCACCCTATTCTCGAGATTAGCGATGAGATGCCGGTTCTCCCGCAACGCTGCCTCTTTCGCCTTGTTCTCCTGCGTAAGGGCCATATGCGCTTCCACCCAGTCTCTCTCCTCCCCGCTGTCCCTCTCGAGATACTTGTAATAGAGGGCCTGCGAAAGCTTCGTGAATGGGTTCCTGCTCGCAGCAAGGCTCCTGTAGTTCGTCACGAAATACAATCCTTCAGAGAGGATGGTCCCTTCAGGGATGAGGATGGTCCTGCCCGGTCTGCCTTGTTCATCTTTCTTGAAATCATTCTCAATCTTAAGGTCCTGTATCGCCCGGAAACCCATGTACTCGCCCCGTCCTCTCTGCCATGACCCGTCGAAGATGGGTGTCCCGTAGAGCTGGCTCGAGATCAATTCAGCCCTCTCCCCAGAAATATCCGCAGGCGTCAAGCTTACCCGTTCAGCGAAGACCCGTTCTAATCTGGTGATAGGGTCACGAATAAATAGGCGGTCTCCTGACATGTGCGGATCAAGGTCGAGCCTCTCGAACTCGAATTCGCGTTCGCAGAGCTTCTCAAGAGAATATGGCACGATTAGCTGGCTCACTTTTCCCGGCGGGAGCCCCCAGACGCACGCGGTCTGGCTGAGAATCCCTCTGATATGGGGGTCGCTCTTCCAATCCATATGAGGGTCGATGTCATCGTGGAGCCTGATGATATAGGTGATATCCACCTCATTCCCTTCTCTTTTCGGTCCGTCCAGGATGATGAACTCCTTGGTGTCATTGAACACCTTATTGATTTCCGGCACCTTGCGAAGCGCTCCTTCCACTCCGCCGAGTGCGTATCTCATGTTCTTCATGCTCCCGAGATCGACGAACTTGCCCACCGTCGCCCCGCACTCCTCATAGACATCCGGTCCGAAGAGGTGCCTCAGATTGAGATATGTCTTATTGTAGGTATCAAGAGAATGCCAACCATACTCCCATTTGTAGAACTCCTCTGGGTTTTCGAACTTGACATTACCCTCATGGTCAGGGAAAGGAAGATCCCTGAAAATCTCCTGGATAGCGGCTCTGCCCAGTTTCTTTTCGACAAAATTAGCCATGATCCTAGTGTTCCTGTTCGACACCGGCTGATCCTTGCTCGTGGCTCCCATGGGGTGCTCAAAACTAGCCTACTATAAAAAATTATCGCTGTTAGAGTAACTTTCAAGTGGTAATCGCTTCCCGAAACGTTAATATATCATTATTTAAGAAAACTATTGATGAGTCAAAGCGTCCGCTTCATCTACACAAGAATTGTCCTATTATCTTCGATTTTTATAGGAATCTTGGTTGGATTTTTCTTTTCCGGGTTCTCCAGAAATAAGGCAGACCTTTACCGGCGAATCGGGAAGCGGTTCCTTCGTGTCGGGTTTTTCCTTGGTGGCATAAAAATCTCAGTCAAAGGGGTTCTCCCAAAAGGTCATATCATCATTGCGTCCAACCATCGCAGTCTCCTTGATACCTTGGCCATAATCTCTTTTTTGGACCGTCCATTTTTCGTTATCACCGAACCACTGGGAGCCATGCCGAATCTATTCATCAGGAGAGGGGTCGAGGTCTTGGGCTACCTACCCATCATCCGGGACAAGGAGGATCAGGAAAAGCATAAGATAGGGATGGCCCCGAATTATGTCGTCCCACTCTGCGTCGAAAGGATAAAGAAAGGAGAGAGCCTTGTCATCTATCCTGAAGCGCACCATGAAACTGGAAAAGGCTTCTTGAGGTTCAAGACAGGGGCGATAAGGACGGCATTGGAATCAGGCGTCCCCCTCATCCCTATGGCGATAACAGGCAGTGAAAAGGTCATAACTCCGGACCGTTATAAGATACACCCCGGAGACGTCCATATCTATATCGGGAAACCCATGGATCTCTCTTCATATCACGGAAAACAGGAGGACAGGAAGCTCGTCCGCAGGCTCACGGGAAAATTGAAGAAAGAGATCGCATCCCTCATCACCGATAGAGGTCGATGACACTCCTCAACTCTGAGAGTATGGCATTGCTATTGAACGAGAAAGCGAACTCATTCTCCGGCTTCCTGTTGAAGCGGTGGGAGAGGCCTGGCAGGATATCCATCCTCTTCCCGAGATACGTGCAGAGGCTCTCCATCGCCTTGTAGTCTCCGGTGAACCTTTCCTTCATCCCAAGGCGGGTGTCGTTCCCTCCGTAAAAGAAGGAAGCATCAGCCTTGATCTTCGGGAGGAATTCCATGAGGTTCGGCATCTCCTTCATGGTATCATTGAACTGCTGCGCCGTGTTGATTTTCATCGAGACGATTCTCGGATCATCATGGAACCTGACTGGGTTATAGGGCTGGTGATGAGTGACGATGCTGTCCCAGGAGAAACGCCTGGCAAGATAGGCGGCATTGAAAAAATAGACAGCGGTCTTCATGAACCACTGCGGAAGGAGGCCTCCCGCCTTCCGTAGCTCGATGGGCGCTCCTGCAAGGACAATAGCTTCATAAGGCTGCTCTTTCTCAGTGGAAGCGGATGCCATGATCATCCCTCCGTAGCTATGGCCGAGTCCGATCAGTGCCTCTAACCCCCTTTCCCTTTTCCATCGGGATGCGATCTCTTTATTATCTCCCAAGCTCCCTTCATTATCGACGATGCCATTAGAATCCCCATGGCCCCTCTTGTCATAGCAGAGGATATTGATATCAGGGAAGAAACTGAAGACCGGATAATACGATTCCCTCGGGACCGTCATCCCTGTCTCGATGAGAAGCCCAGTTTTCGAGAGTGTCCTCTGCTCTGTCGCTTTCAGGCCTGCGATCCCTGTAAGATCGAGCTTTACGTCGAAATCAATATCCCTTCCTTTCAGGAGGGCATATCGCTGGAAGATTTTTTCATGATAACCGGGGTCCATTGTATCAAACCATTCAATTGAACCCCTTTTTACTCCCATGAAATAGTGGTATAATATAAAATGTTTTCTGTTATTTCACCCATTGCCTGAAAAATCGCCATATGCAGAAATTATTTTGGGAGTGTAGTATCCGCTCAAGCGGAGCGCAGAGTGGAGTCAAAACCGGCCATGCAGAAGGCATCAACGCTGTAATCCTTATGCCAGAAAGTCACCTCCGATGAAACTCTTGGAGATCGTCGTAAAAAGCAAGTGCCTTTCCCCAAGCCTTGCCCGCGGTGCGGGTCCGGCCTGGGGAGGGGCCCTGCGGGCTGGCCGGTAGGACGTCGACCGAAGGGAGACGGCCGTCCGCACCAGGGGAGGGCAAGGCGCAGGGGAAGAAGCGACACCAATTATCTTCAATATTCCACAAGAAAAGGAATTTCAGGATAAGGTAGTCCGTGAACCAACGCAAGATTAAATAGCAATACCCCTTACCTGACAATCTCCCATCCTTCCTTCTCTGCATGCCTCCTGAGTTTTCTGTCAGGCTTGAACGCGACAGGATGTCCTACATAGGACAGGGCTGATAGGTCTGAGAAGTTGTCGGCGTAGTAATAGCACATCTTTGGATCGAGCCTTTTCTTTTTTATGTAACTGCGGAGCATGGCGAGTTTCATCTCTCCATAGCAGTTGATCTTGCATCTCCCGGTCAGATTGCCATTGGAAAGCTCGAACTGAGAGCAGATGACATCGTCTGCTGACAGCTCTTTCGCAAGGTTGTCGACGAAGAGGTCGGGGGCGTTAGTGAGGAGGACGATCCTGTATCCTTCCTTCCTGTGTTTCAGAAGGAGAGCGAGGGCATCCGGATCGATCTTTCCCCTGACCTTCCGGTCATAATATCCCTTCACATTCTTGATTTCAGAGGACACTTTTTTACCATCGATGAAGGAGAGCGACTTGTCGAAAAAATCCTGATAATGGAGCCTCCCCATCTTATGCATAAGGACATAATAGACGACCTTGACCATGCTGAAAAAGGGGATATCACCCCTCCTGAAATAAAACCCTGCGTACATCAGGCTGATATTCCCTTTCAGGAGGGTATTGTCGACATCGAAGAAAGCGACTTTTTGCATATCCATTCCACCGTTTGGATCCTATTTAAACATTTCCGAATTGAGGGTCGTTTTCAAATTTTTTTCTTCATCATACTAGGAAACATCGCTTGAGCATCACTCCCTCCCGTGGCGCGGGTCGGCGGTGGGGAGGCGCCCTACGG
>Ga0066601_10000226_pt1 | contig 25246 bp, 33 predicted proteins | sample Medcelwee11metaG_FD_59487 | JGI IMG/M metagenome (GOLD analysis project Ga0066601, IMG submission 59487) | Freshwater pond sediment microbial communities from the University of Edinburgh, under environmental carbon perturbations - Medium... | ecosystem: Environmental > Aquatic > Freshwater >... | reverse complement strand
TCAGTCTTCAAGGAAGGCGACCAGTGCGACATCCACGCGGTCACCAAAGGGAAAGGCTTCCAGGGTCCGGTCAAGAGATTCGGGATCGCGATCAGGAGCCACAAATCCGAGAAAGCCATCAGGAATCCGGGTTCGCTCGGAGGATGGTCTGCCCAGGGCCACGTCATGTACAGGGTCCCGCACGCAGGCAAGATGGGCTTCCACATGAGGACTGAATATAATAAGAAAGTCATGAAGATCTCGAACAATCCTAAAGAGATCAACCCGAAAGGAGGATTCGTCCGCTTCGGCGAAGTCAAATCCACCTTCATGCTGGTCAAGGGATCGATCCCAGGCCCCATCAACAGGATGATCATCCTCTCCCACTCCATGAGGCCGTGCAAAGCCATCGGCACTGACGCGCCCCAGATAAACTATATCAGTCTTGATTCGAAGCAGAGATGAACATGGAACTCACCATCATAGGTAAGGACGGAAAAGCTGCGGGTAAGCACAAGCTCCCCTCACAGTTCCAGGAGGAGGTCAGGTCAGACCTCATCAAGCGTGCCGTCCAGGTCATCGAAAGCCACGACAGGCAGCCGTACGGATCCGATCCCATGGCAGGCCTCAAGCAATCCACCTGGGTCTCAAGAAGGAGGCGCAAATACAGGGGATCCTACGGCCAGGGCATATCAAGGGTCCCGCGTAAGATCATGTCCAGGCGCGGCACCAGGATCAACTGGGTCGGAGCCGAAGCCCCGGGCACTGTCGGCGGAAGGAGGGCCCACCCTCCAAAGGCATCCAAGGTATGGGACAAGAAGATCAATACCCAGGAACGAAAGAAAGCCATCAGGAGCGCGATCGCCGCGACCATCGACCCATCCATCGTCAAGGGAAGAGGCCACAAGATCCCTGACACCTACCCATTCATACTCGATGACTTCATCGAGACAGAGAAGAAGACCAGAGAAGTCATAAAGCTCCTCGAGACCATCGGTTTCGCTGATGACCTCGGACGCGCCTCAGAAAGGAGGATCCGCGCCGGAAAAGGTACCATGAGGAACCGAAGGTACAAAGAGAGCAAGAGCGTCCTCCTGGTCGTCGCAGACACCTGCGACCTCTCGAAATCCGCGGCGAACGTCCCTGGGGTCGAAGTGGTCCCGGTGAAGAAGCTGAACGCCATGCTCCTCGCCCCGGGATCAGACATCGGAAGGGCGACCCTCTTCACCAAGAAAGCCCTCATGACCATGGAGAAAGAGGACTTGTTCAATTAATCAGGATCAAAAAATGACATCCATCAACGCGAACTCGGCAGTGAAATACCCGCTCTCGACTGAGAAGTCCCTCCGGCTCATGGAGTCTGAGAACAAGCTCATATTCATCGTCGACAGGAAATCGAACAGGAAAGAGATCAGGGAAGACATCGAGAAGCGCTTCAAAGTGAAAGTCGTAAAGGTCAACACAGTCATAGGCCCGGACGGGAAGAAGAAGGCGTACATCAAGTTCAGCGATGAGACGCCGGCGATAGACATCGCGACAAACCTGGGGCTCATCTAAAAAATGGGAAAGACACTCATCCAACAGGCTCGTGGAAAAGGCGGCTCGAACTACCGCGCACCCTCCTTCAAATACAGGGGCGAGGCGAGACACAAGACCTTCTCCCGCGTCCAGGAGAACGGGACCGTCATCGATATCGTCACCTGCCGCGGCCACTCGGCACCCCTCGCTGTCGTCGAATACCAGGACAAGGAGCTCTGCCTCCTCATCGCCCCTGAAGGCATCAGGGTCGGCGACCCGGTCATCTCTGGGGCATCAGAGAACCCCAAAGCCGGATATACCACTCCTATAGGCGACCTTCCAGAAGGGACCCTCATCTACAATATCGAAAGCGCCCCCGGAGACGGCGGAAAATTCTGCCGCGCGTCAGGGACATTCGCGAGGATCGTCTCCAAGATCGGAGGCAAGGTCATAGTCATGCTCCCGTCAAAAAAGACGAAAGAGTTCCAGCCGGACTGCCGCGCGAACATCGGTATCGTCGCTGGCGGCGGAAGGCCTGAGAAGCCCTTCCTCAAGGCTGGAAAGAAATATCACGCCATGAGGGCGAAGAACAAGCTCTACCCGAGCGTGTCAGGTTCAGCGCAGAACGCGCAGGACCACCCCTTCGGGAACAAGAGGACATCACGAAAATCAAAGGCAAGACCTGCCCCACACAACGCTCCTCCGGGAAGGAATGTGGGCATGATCAGGCCAAGGCGCACAGGGCGCAAGAAGAGGTAAGAATGGCCAAGAAAGAATTCCGATACTACGGGAAGTCGACTGACGAGCTCAAGAAGATGAGCATCGAAGACTTCGCTGCTGTCTCCACCTCAAGAGTGAGAAGGGTCATCAAGCGCGGCATGAACGATGAGCACAAGAAAGTCCTCAGGAAGATAAAGGACAAGAAAAGGAACATCGAGACCCACTGCAGGGACATGATAATCGTCCCTGAGATGATCGGAATCACCCTCAAGGTCCACAACGGCAAGTCATTCGAGCCTGTCGATATCCTCCCGGACATGGTCGGGCATTACCTCGGGGAGTTCGCCCTCACCAGGAAGAGGCTCGTCCATTCAGCCCCAGGGATCGGAGCATCCAAATCAAGCTCAGCAGTGGCAGTGAAATAAGATGAAACTCGCATATCCGCTCAAGATCGACAAGGAGACCATGGCTTACGCCTCTGGCGTGAACCTGGGCATCTCCACCAAGATCTCGATCGAGATCTCCTCCATGCTCAGGGGGATGACTCTCGGGAAGGCTATCGCCAAGCTTGAGCGGGTCCTCGCCATGAAAGACGCTGTCCCTTACCGAAGGTTCAATAAGGACGTCGGCCATAAGCCTGGGATGGGCCCTGGCAGGTACCCTATCAAGGCCTGCGGAGAGGTCCTCAAGCTCCTCTTGAGCGCGAAAGCGAACGCCATCGACAAAGGGTTGTCCGAAGAGGCGCTCTACATCCACCATATCGCAGCCAACCGGGCTGCCCAGCAGTACAGGAACGGAAGGCAGAGCAGGAGGAAGATGAAGAGGTCCCACCTCCAGATCGTCCTCGCTGAAGACGAGAAGCTCAAGAAAGCTGACAAGAAGCAGGAGAAGCGAAAGACAGGATCCGAGGCTGAAGGGAAGAAGACCCAGGAAGAGAAGGCAGTACAGAAAACTGAAAAGAAAACCCTCCAAAAAGAAACTGTTGAAAAGAGACCTGTCGAGAAGAAGCCTCTGCAGCCTGAAGAGAAGAAAACCGAGGCAAAGCTTGCGAAGAAACCGGAAGGGACGGACAGACCAGAAAGCAAAGACATAAAAGTGTCGAAAGAGGAGAAAAAGGCTCCGAAATCACCCTCACAAAAATGATAGAAAAAAAATTCGTGGTCGAGAAGATCAAAGAGTTCCAGATACAGGAATTCGTCACAAAGAAGATTAAGAACGCCGGGCACAGCCACACCAAGCTGAAACGGACTCCGCTCGGAGAGAAGATCATAGTCCACAGCTCAAGGCCGGGCATGATCGTCGGAAGGAAAGGAGCCACCATCAAGGAGCTCACCGAAGACATGAAAGAGAAATTCCACCTTGAGAACCCTCAGATCGAGATCGCGGAAGTGGAGAAGCCTGACCTCGACGCCCAGATCGTCGCTGAAAGGATCGCCTCCTCCCTCGAGAGGTTCGGGAGCCAGAAGTTCAAAGGCATCGGCCACAAGGCCATGCAGGACACCATGAACGCGGGCGCCCTCGGTATCGAGATCCTCATCTCAGGAAAGATCCCAGGAGCGCGTGCCAAGCGCTGGCGCTTCTATAACGGATACCTGAAAAAATGCGGAGACATAGCGGTCTCCGGCGTGAAGCACGCCAAAGTCGACGCGCAGCTCAAGACCGGCACCATCGGCGTCCAGGTCAAGATCATGCCGCCTGACCTCGTGCTCCCTGACAAGATCGTCGTCCTCGACACCATGCAGGAAGAAGTGGGTGTAGTCGACAATAATCCAAAAGAGACAGCCAAGGAGACGGAAGAGGAAAGCAAGAAGAAGCCGTCCCCCCAGAAGAAGGCTGCCCCTAAGAAGAAGAAGGCCGTCAAGAAGGCGGTCAAGAAAGAAGAGATGCCTGAGGAAGAGAAATGAAGTTCAAAGAACTCGCGAACATGGACGTAGCAGAGCTTGACACCAAGCTCACCGAGCTGAAAGCAGAGCTCATGAAGCAGAACGCCCAGGTCGCGACAGGGACCACTCCGAAGAGCCCTGGTCAGCTCAGGCAGACGAAAAAGACGATCGCGAAGATCGTCCAGATATTGAACACAAAAACGAACACAAAACGATGAGTGAGATTTGCACGACCTGCGGGTTGCCCAAGGAACTCTGTGTCTGCGAGAGCATCGCGAAAGAGACACAGAAAGTCCAGGTGTCTACCATAAAGAAGAAGTTCGGCAAGCTCCACACCATCATGACCGGCCTTGACGAAAAGGAGATCGACATCAAGGATCTCCTAAAGAAGCTCAAGGGCGAGTTCGCGTGCGGTGGCACCATCAAGGATGGTGTCCTCGAGTTGCAGGGCAACCACAAGGAAGGGGTCAAGAGGTTCCTCACCAAGAAGATGGGGTTCCCTCCGGATTCGATCCAGCTCGAATGATGAAGGAAACAATGCGTCTCCTCCGGGAGGGCCTGATCGGCGCGGAAGCGAAGATCATCCGTTCACGGAACAAAGACGCGATCGGCTTCGCCGGCAGGATCGCCGACGAATCCCGGAATATGATAACAATCGACTGCGGAGACGCGAAGAGGCGGTTCATCAAGGACCAGCACGCTTTCCGCATCACAGTCGGCGATCACACGGTCGAGATCGACGGGGAAGACCTCGTCGGCAGGCCGGAAGAGAGGATAAAAAAATGGCTTCAAGGCAAGATCACAGGAACATCGGCATCAAGGTGACCCCTCCCGCAGCTACCTGCAAGGACAAGAACTGCGCATTCCACGGAGAGATAAAAGTACGGGGCAAGACCTTCGAGGCCACCGTGGTGAAGACCCTCATGCAGAAGACCGCAGTCGTCACCTGGGAAAGGAAAAGGTTCGTCCCGAAATTCGAGAGGTACGAGAAGGCCATGACCAAGCTCAAGGTCCACAATCCGACCTGCATCAACGCGGTCAAGGGCGAAAAGGTCATGATCGCAGAGACAAGGCCTCTTTCGAAGACAAAGCACTTCGTCATCATCCAGAAGGTCGGCCAGGACTTCGCCTTCCAGCAAAAAGAGGAGAGCAAGGACGAAGCTGCCCAGAAAAAGAAAAAGATCCAGTCTGAGGATACAGAATGAAAGCCTTAACAGCCAAGGTCACGCGAGCGCTCCCCCTGGGATGCGAAGTCAACACCTGTGACAACTCCGGGGCCAAGGTGCTCAAGATATTCAACGTCAGGAACCTGAAGACCGTCCATGGAAGGATCCAGTCAGCAGGAGTTGGCGACCTTGTCATGTGCTCAGTCAAGAAAGGAAAACCAGAGATGAGGAAGCAGGTCGTCTTTGCCATCATCGTCCGCCAGAAGAAGGAGTACAGGCGCGCAGACGGCATGAGGATCAAGTTCGAGGACAATGTCGCTGTCGTCTTGAAAGACGACAAGGGCAATCCGAAAGGGACCATCTTCAAAGGACCCATAGCAAAAGAGGCCTGCGAAAGATGGCCTGGAATCGCAAAGCTCGCGCGGATCGTAGTGTAAAATGAAAAAAGCATTTTCAACGGAGTGGAAAAGCAGTTCCCAGACAAGGAAGCAGCGCAAGTACGTCTACAACGCGCCGCTCCACACCAGGCAGAAGTTCGTGCACGTCCACCTCTCAAAAGAGCTCAGGGTGAAGCACGGCGCCCGCGCCATGCAATTGAAAGTGGGCGACAGGATCAAAGTGCTCCGTGGCACCCAGAAAGGGAAGACCGGAAAGGTCGCGCGAGTCGACCTGAAACAGGTCCGCGTCTATATCGAAGGAATAGAGACCATAAAGAAGGACGGAAGCAAGGCCCAGTACCCTGTGTCACCATCCAATCTCATGATCACCGAACTTTCCCTTGAAGACAAGAAGAGAAAGCAGAAGGCAACGAAAAATGACAAAAAACCATCTCAAAAGAATTAGGATCCCGAAGACCTGGTCGCTCAAGAAGAAGCTCCATGTCTTCTCTCCCAGGCCTAATCCTGGGGCCCACTCCATGGAGATGAGCGTCCCGCTCATCCTCGTCCTCCGTGACATGCTCGGCTATGTCGAGACCAAGAGGGAAGCAGTCAAAGTGCTCCATGACAAGAATGTCCTTGTCAATCAGAAGCGAAGGAAAGACATCAAGCACCAGATCGGGCTCATGGACACCATCAGCCTCGAAGAGGTCAACGAGCACTACAGGGTCATGATCGACGCCAAAGGCAAGCTTTTCCTGAACAAGACCACCAAGGAAAGGACCCAGGTCAGGCCGGCCAAGATCATGAAGAAGAACTCAGTCAAAGGCGGCAAGACCCAGCTCACTTTCACCGACGGCACCACCATGCTCGTGGGGAAAGAGGACTACAAGGTCGGCGACACCCTCATGCTCCAGGGCGGGAAGAAGATCACCGAGCATCTCAAGATCGCTCCCGGGAACTATGTGTACTTCACCAAGGGCAAGCAGGTAGGGAATTCCGGCGTCATCGAGAATATCTCTGACGACAAGATCATATTCAAGCAAAAGGACGGGACACGACAGGAGACAAGCAAGATATACGCTTTCGTCGTCGGAAAAGATAAACCGATGATCCTCCTGCCTGAACTGAAAAAATGAGCAACCCAATGAAAGAGATCAAGATCGAAAAGCTCACCTTAAATATAGGGTCGGGCAAAGATCAAAAAGAGCTCGAGAAAGCGACCAAGCTCATCAAGAACATCACCGGGATGGATCCGGTCACCACCAAGACTGACAAGAGGATCGCCGCCTGGGGACTGAGGCCTGGCCTACCAATAGGCGCAAAACTCACCCTCAGGGGAGAGGTGGCTGAGAAGCTCCTCGCAAGACTGCTCGGTGCGAAAGACAACCTCCTCCCGATAAACCATTTCGATAACCTCGGCAACATCGCCTTCGGCATCCCTGAGTACATCGACATCCCGGGAGTGGAATACGACCCGTCCATCGGAGTCTTCGGTCTCCAGGCCTGCGTCACCCTGGGAAGGCCAGGATTCCGCGTCAAGCGGAGAAGAGTCAGGCCCGGGAAGATCGGCAAGCTCCATTCCATCTCAAAGGAAGAGGCCATAGCGTTCATGAAAGAGAAATTCAGCATCAAGACGGAGGAGGAAGATGAGCTATAGCAATCACGAGAAGGTCTTCAAGCAGCTGGCGGTCAAGCCTGCGAAATTGAAGAAATTCATCAAACACAACGCGCCGAAGGACCGGGGCATGGGGATTGCTAGCAAGAGATGCCAGAGATGCGGAAGGTTCCGCGGGCACATCAGCAAATACGGCCTCGACCTCTGCCGCCAGTGCTTCAGGGAGATAGCCACCAAGATCGGCTTCAAGAAATACAGCTAGGTGCAAGAAACATGTTGAACGATCCACTCGCAAACGCAATGTCAGCCATCCTCAATGCGGATAAGGCAGGCAAGAAGCTCATCGCCATAAAACCAGTCTCAAGCATGATCAAGCGCGTGCTCACCATCATGAACCAGAAAGGGTTTGTCGGAGAGATGACCGAAGTCAAGGACTCAAAGGGCAATATCCTCAAGCTCTCCTTGCTTGGCACCATCAATAAGTGCGGAGTCATAAAACCGACATTCTCTGTCAAGAACGACGGATTCGAGAAGTTCGAGAAGAGGTTCCTCATATCAAGGAACATCGGGACCCTCATCGTCTCGACGCCCCAGGGCCTCATGACACATGTCGAGGCCAAAGAGAAAGGGATCGGAGGGAAGCTCATCGCGTACTTCTACTAGGACAATGGCAAAGACTAAAATAAGCGAGAAATTGACATTCCCGGAAGGGGTGACCGGTTCCATGACTGGTTCAGCCCTGACCATGAAAGGCCCTAAAGGCGAATCCAAGAGGATCATCAAGGACGCCATAGTCAAGGTCTCGGTGACCGGCAATGAAGCCATGATCTCCTGTGACAGCGCCTCAAGGAGGGAGAAAGCCCGTGCCTATTCCTATCTCGCCCACATCAAGAACATGATCAAAGGCGTGAAAGAGGGCCATGACTACGAGCTCAAGATCTGCGCGAGCCACTTCCCCATGAACGTCTCTGTCGCCAACAATACCCTCACCGTCAAGAACTTCCTGGGAGAGAAGATCCCCCGGGTGATCACGATCAAAGCCGGCGCCACTGTCAAAGTCGACGGCCCGATAATCAAAGTCGATAGCGCTTCAAAAGAGATCGCGGGACAGGTGGCGGCTGACATCGAACAGCTCTGCAGGATAACCAACCGTGACAGGCGCGTCTTCCAGGACGGCATCTATATCACCAAGAAAGACGGCAAAGAAGTGATCTGATATGACTGACATGCTCACGATTAGGAACCAGAAAAAGGCAAAGAAGCCCACCTTCACCAGGAGCGATAGCCACAAGAAGAAAAGGGTCGGCACGGTGTGGAGGCGCCCGAAAGGGATCACCAACAAAGTGAGGCTGAGAAAGAAGAGCTACGTCCGCAATGTCGAGATCGGATGGGGTTCGCCTGCCGAAGTGAAAGGCCTGAACAGGCAGGGGTTCCGCGAGATCGTTGTAGAGAATACAGAACACCTCTCAAAGGTCACCGACAAGAAGAAAGAAGGCATCGTCATAGGCGCGACCGTCGGAGCCAGGAACAAGGTCGCCATCATCAAGGCGGCCCAGGAACAGAAGATCATGCTCCTCAATGTCAAGGATCCGCAAGGGTTCATCAAGTCTGTCGAAGAGAAGCTCTCCAGGAAAAAGGCTGACAAGGAAAAGAAGACCGAAGAGAAGAAGAAGAAAGGCATCGAGAAAGAAGAGAAAGCCAAGAAGAAAGCCCTTGAGGAGAAAGCAGAAGAAAGCAAGGAAGAGCTTGAAGAGAAAGTCGAAGAAGTAGAGAAGAAGAAACAAGAAAAGGTGGAGAAGGACAAGGTCCTCACCAGGAAAGACGCGATATAAGATGAAGTTCACAATCCAGAGAAGGCTGGCGGCAGAGATCCTCAAGACCTCTCCGTCGAAGATCAGGTTCGACACAGGTCGCCTTGAAGAGATCAAGGAATGCATCACCAAGATGGACATCCGGAATCTCATCAAGGACAAGGCGATCACCGCCCTCCAGAAGGTCGGCACATCCCGTGTACGCGCGCGCAAGATCCAGACCCAGAAAGCCAAAGGCAAGCAGAAAGGCCAGGGGTCAAGGAAAGGCAGGGCCTCAGCGAGGCTCCCCAGCAAGACGGTATGGATGAACCATATCAGGAAACAAAGGGAACTCTTGAAGGAACTCAGGGACAGGAAGCTGGTCACGACTGACATCTATCGTGACCTCTACCTGAAATCAAAAGGCGGGTTCTTCAGGAGCGTCCGCCACATCAAGATGTATATCGGCGAGAAAGGTCTCGTGAAAAAATAAAATGTCAACCAAAACAACAATCATCCAGTACAGGCGGAAAAGGGAAGGCAGGACCGACTACAAGAGGCGCCTCACCCTCCTCAAGTCTGACAAGCCGAGAGTGATCGTCAGGCGATCCCTGGATAACATCTCAGGCCAGATCGCCATGTACGACCAGGACGGAGACAAGATAATCGTATCTGCCAATTCCAGGGAACTCGTCAAGAAAGGCTGGAATGCCAAGAGGAACAGCCTCCCTGCATCCTATCTCACCGGATATCTGCTCGGCAAGAAGGCCATCGGAAAGAAAGTCACCGAGGCTGTCCCGGACATCGGATTCCACATCTCGACCAAAGGGTCGAGGATCTACGCGTTCCTCAAAGGCATGATCGATGCCGGAGTCAAGGTCAATGTGGGAGAAGACATGATCCCTTCAGAAGACAGATTGAACGGGAAGCATATCGCTGATTACGCGAAAGCGCTCAAGGGAGTCAAGGACAACGTCCAGTTCTCCGCATACAATAAGGACGGCATCGACCCTTCGGCCATGCCGAAGCTTGTCCAAGAGACGAAGAAAAAGATTACCGGTTAAAAAAATGGAAGCCAAAGAAGAACCTAAGGAGGAGTTAAAGGAAGAGATTATCGAGAGCGTCGAGCACCCTGAGGACGCCAAGGAATCCTCCGCCTTGAAAGAGGACAGGAAAGGGTTCGATACATCATCCTGGAAACCGAAGACCGAACTCGGAGAGAAGGTCAAGAACGGCGAGATAAGGGATATCGACGAGATCCTGAGCAAGGGATTGAACATCAGGGAAGCTGAGATCGTCGATGTCCTCGTCCCGGATCTCGAGACCGACCTCCTCCTCATAGGGCAGGCCAAGGGTAAATTCGGAGGCGGCCAGAGGCGAGTCTTCCGTCAGACCCAGAAGAAGACCCGTGAAGGCAACAAGCCGAAGTTCTCCACCATCGCGATCGTCGGCAACAGGAACGGCTACATCGGAGTCGGTTTCGGCAAAGCGAAAGAGACCGTCCCCGCGAGGGAGAAGGCGCTTCGTAACGCGAAACTCAACATATTCAAGATCAAACGGGGATGCGGAAGCTGGGAATGCGGCTGCGGCAGCCCACACACCATCCCATTCAACGTGACAGGCAAATGCGGATCTGTCGAGCTCACCCTGAAATCAGCCCCTCTCGGAAAAGGCCTCATCGCTGAATCCGAATGCAGGAAACTCTTCAGGCTTGCTGGCATCAAGGACATCTGGTCCAAGAGCAAAGGCCAGACCAAGACCAAGCTCAACATGATATACGCCTGCGTCATCGCTCTCAAGAACCTCTCTGAGATGAAGGTCCCATTGGATAAAGAGAAGGAGATCGGAGTCAGGAGCGGCAAGTTACAGGCCCGATGAACATGGAAAAGAAAACACAAGGTGGAAAGGTCGCCGTCATCCAGATACGCGGGACCATCAATGTCTCGTCCGACATAAAGGACACGCTCACCATGCTGAACCTGGAAAGGAAGCATAACTGCGCGGTCCTCGAGAAGACTCCGGTCGTCTTGGGCATGCTGAAGAAAGTCAAGGACTACGCGACCTGGGGAGAGATAACCCCTGAGACCGAGAAGTCACTTGAGAAAGCGACCAAGAGAGGGAAGACCTATCTCCTCCCCCCGCCACGCGGGGGATTCGAGCGCGGAGGCATCAAGAAAGCCTTCACAGCAGGAGGAGTCCTCGGTTATCGCGGTGACAGGATGAATGACCTCATCAAGCGGATGGTCTGAACATGAAGAGAAAGAAAAACAGCAGGCTGAGAGGATCCAAGACCCACGGATACGGAGCCAAGAAGAAGCACAGGGGCGCAGGCAACCGCGGCGGAAGAGGAAACGCTGGCTCAGGTAAGAGGGGAGACTCAAACAAGCCCACATTCCAGACCCAGAAGATCCTCATGGGAAAGAACGGTTTCAAGCACAAAGGTCCACTCAATATCGATTCGATCATCAATGTAGGGATGGTGTCGCAGCTCCTCCCGCTGCTCGAGAAAGAAGGCGCGGTCCAGAAGAAAGGGGACGCCTACGAGATCGACCTCGGTAAAGCCGGCTACACAAAGCTCCTCTCAAAAGGCACCGCCTGCGGAAGATTCATGGTCACCGTCGATAAGGCCACCCCGAAAGCCATCGAGAAGATAGAGGCTGCCGGCGGAACAATCGCAAACCTTAAGAAGGACGAGCCGAAGAAAAAGGCATAGGAACATGTCGCTCTTCAAGACCATCATCACGAACCTGCCGGAAGTCGCAGGTCCGACACAAAAGAAGCTCTCCTTCAAGGAAAAGCTCAAGTGGACTCTCATAATTCTCGTGCTCTTCTTCATCATGGGTGTGATCCCGCTCTTCGGGCTTGACCCCAACAGCGCCCTCAAGCAGTTCGAATACCTCTCCATGATCCTGGGAGCCCAGTTCGGTTCCCTCATGAGCCTGGGCATCGGGCCCATCGTCACCGCCTCGATCGTCCTCCAGCTCCTGAACGGTTCAGGCATCATCAAGTTCGACCTCAAGACCCAGGAAGGGAAACGGAATTTCCAGGGGGTCCAGAAGCTCCTCGCACTCTTCTTCATCATCTTCGAGGCTGCGATCTACGTCCTCATGGGAGGCCTTGTCCCTGCTGCCCAGTTCCAGGGCACCTCGCTCTGGTTCGAGCTTGAGCTCCTCCTCATCTTCCAGCTCATATTGGGAGGAATCATCGTCATGTTCATGGACGAGGTCGTCTCGAAATGGGGTTTCGGTTCAGGAATCTCGCTCTTCATCGCTGCAGGCGTCTCGCAGTCCCTTTTCGTTAGGGCCCTCTCTCCCCTCCACCTCGTGGAAGGAGGAGTCAAGCAGGAGGCGTTCATCGGAGCCATCCCTGAACTCATCAGGTCCATCATGGTCCGCGACCCCCTCACCGCAGCCCTCATGCTCTTCCCCATCATATTCACCATCCTCGTTTTCGTCATCGCGGTGTTCGTCCAGGCAATGAAAGTCGAGATCCCCCTCTCCTTCGGAAGGATCCGCGGCCACGGCATCAGATGGCCTCTCTCATTCATCTATACATCGAACATCCCGGTCATCCTGGTCGCAGCGCTCCTCGCCAATATCCAGCTCTGGGCCGGGCTCCTCGCGAAATGGGGCCACCCGATCCTCGGCACTTTCCAGGGCAATGTCCCTGCGAGCGGATTCGTCACTTGGGTCAATCCCCCTAATCTCGTCCAGGCCATCATCACAGGCACCCTCCAGATATTCCCTACCGGGAACGGCTTCTGGTACGCCCTACAGAATTCTGATGTCGCTCACGCCCTCTCCTACCTCCTCCTCATGATGGTCGGAGCTGTGGTCTTCTCCTATTTCTGGGTCCAGACCTCAGGCATGGACGCGAAAAGCCAGGCCAACCAGATCATGTCTTCAGGTCTCCAGATCCCTGGATTCAGGAAAGATCCGCGTGTCATGGAAAGGCTTCTTGAGAGATACATCGGACCCCTCACCATCATGGGCGCACTCACTATCGGGTTCCTTGCTGCGCTCGCTGATCTCACCGGCGCTCTCACGTCGGGGACTGGGCTCCTCCTCACCGTAATGATTATATATAAGCTGTACGAGGAGATAGCCAAGCAGCATATGATGGACATGAACCCCATGATGCGGAAATTCATGTCCTAAAAAGGGGGTATTGATATGTCAGGTCTGTTCAATTCAGTGGTCGATCCTCTGTTCCGGCCCCTTCTGTCCATGAATCTTTTCCTTGCGATAGCCTTGGTCTCGTTCGTCATGTCCCTCATCATCACTATCGTCTATAAGTACATGACCGACCAGAACCTCATGAAAGACCTGAAAGATGAGCTGAAAACGCTCCAGAAACAGATGAAGGAGCTGCGGGATCACCCGGAAAAGATGATGAAGGTGCAAAAACAGGTCATGGAGACCAATATGAAATACATGATGCACTCCATGAAGCCGACGCTTGTCACCTTTATCCCCATAATAATCATCTTCGGCTGGCTCAGCGCCCACCTGGCGTTCATGCCCCTCATACCTGGCGAGGAATTCACCGTCACTGCCGAGATGGAGGAAGGCATCTCCGGGACCGTCTCTCTCGCTGTCCCTGAAGGGATAACCCTCATCTCCAAAGCTGATCAGGATATCGTCGGAGGATCCGCCAGGTGGAGCCTCAAAGGGGATGCGGGAGAGTATATCATCGAATTCTCACAGGGCGAGAACAAGATAGAGAAAGACCTCATGATCGATACGACAGACTATGCACCTGTCGAATTCAGGGCGCCTAAAGGCAGCATCTTCGATAAGGTGAGGATTGGCAACGAGAAGACAAAACCTTTCGGGAACATCCCCATCTTCGGATGGGTCCCTGGCTGGCTCGCCTGCTACATCATCCTTTCCATCGCATTCTCCATGGGCCTCCGGAAAGTGCTGAAGATATACTGATACAGAGGAGTGAAGGGAGCCTGTCAACCATGGAAGCCTCAATCATCGGTTTCATCGCCGCGTTCCTTACCACCGCCTCATTCATCCCCCAGGTCATCCAGGTCTGGAAGACGAAAGAGACGAAAGACATCTCTCTTGTCATGTATATCTTCTTCTGCATAGGCATCTTCTTGTGGCTGGTGTATGGCATCCTCATGGGAGCCCTTCCCATCATCGTCGCGAACGCTGCCACATTGATCCTGGCATCCATCATCCTCGTGTTCAAGATCAGGTATAAGTGAGGCATGAGGACATATCTGGCAAGGAAACGCGGCCTGGCGTTATTGCGCAGGCTGGGTATGGCTCCTCACCACTTTCACTCCCCCGTTGTATCCCTTTCTTTCCTTTGGGACGATGCTTCCCTCTTTGAAATCAATGACCCATGCCTTTTCATAATCAAAAATGCTCTCTCCCTGGGAGATTGCATGCTTGTCGCTTGTCCAATATTCAGAAGTGAGTCTAGTATCGAAGACCGGATTATGTTGCCTGCACTGGGATTCATCCCCTCCCCACTGATAATACGTAACCTTCCCCATAGAGTAAGAATAATAAACCGGTTCATCGCCGCATTTCGCTACACTTTCATAAACTGTCCCGAGCTCGATCGCTGTCGGAAGGCGCCAATCTGAATAGCCTTTATATCGTTGTTTGTTCAATTCTTCCACAAAAGAGAGTGCGCGATCATAAGGCATGTTTGCCCCTTCTGAGATATTGGTCCACATAAGCCCTGTCTGATGGTCATAGACCATGTCCTCATTCACTTGATACAGATTGGTGATGTTCCCTCTGGGGTTCCATGTCCGATCGAATGCCCCCTCTTTCTTGAATTCCAGTTCAAGCGCCCTTGAGGTCGAGTATTGCGGTTCGCTTCTTACCCTCTTCCTGGGAGGAGAGGTGAACTTTCCAGGACCGAAAAAAACCTGGTCGTTTTTGGGGGTATAGAATGCTATCCTTCGTTGATTCCGCAATTGGTAATAAGCCCTCAGTTTCTCCTGGTCCAATCGCGTCCCCTCATTTTCTTTGAGTATCCCGAGTTCAAGTTCAGATAACAAGTGAGCGTCATCTTCATTTATCCCATGGGTTTGATTCTTCGATATCCTCGTTTTCACGGTTTCCCAATCAAAGGGTTTCGCAGAGGCCAATACCTCATTTCGCAGGTCCCTCACTTGAGCGAGTATCCTCTGTTCCTCAGGCTGCGTCCCAGATTTAGTTTCCACATCTTTCACTCCGGATAAGAAGCTCTCTAAAAGCCCCCCCCACCCTGGTTCTCTCTCCACGATGTGTTCTTTCTTTGTTTCTAACGCTTCGTACGTCTTTCTGAGGGAAAGAACAGGTTCCATCCCTTCAATATGCGAAGAGATATCCTTCGATAGAGTTTGGATGTCATCGTTCATTTGGCTCGGCGCCCTTTGGAGTAGGGAATCTGCATTACCCCGCAGTTTCTTGAGCGCCTCACGTGTCTCAACCGATGAATCTCCCTTCATCGCCTCATATTGCTTTTTAATGACCTCATATTCTTTCATGAACGGCGCTTTTTTGTCGTTTTGGATGCCTTTGACAGTTCGTATCGCTGTCTCTAGATCTTCCCAGACAGGAAAACCTGCTTCATCATATTTCGAACGTATTGTCTCCGCCTCTTGGAGATAACCCTGAGCATCAAAAAAGGAGATGATTTTCAATTTATTTATGTGTTCCTTGGCTATGCGATCTATCTTCTCTCTTTCCATGAGGCTCGTATACTCGGTGAGCTTCAGGTTGATATCTGGATGGTCAGGATATTCCCTTAAGATCTCTTTGACCTTGGAAGAATAGTGGCTTGGTTCCATCTCCCTATCCCTCATCTTGTGATACGCGACTTCCAATTCCCTGACGATCTGGTTCAGCCGATCCATTTTCTTGTCAAATCCGGCAACTACCTCCTCAAGATAGCTATGGACAGCTGTTTTTTGCCCCTTGATGCTTTCGAGAAGGCCCGCTGTCTCTTCCCGCATTTCCTTCAATCTCCCATAGGATGTCGTCTTGTCAACAGTCTCCTTCATCCGTGAAGCTTCTATTCCCGCTTTCATCAATGCGGCTCGTCTTTCAAGTTCTGAAGAATAGGTTTTTTTTGCGAAGATGCCCTTTTTTTGTTCGTATGTCGTCATGAAATATTCCGCTTTTTCGGCGTCAAAATGAGATTGTCCAAGGAGAGAGTCAAAATTATTCAAAAAATATCTGCCGGTCTGGTCATCTTGATGGATCGTCTTTGCCTGTGCTATCAAACCAGGAAGAGAAGGGTAGATGAACGACCAACGAGCATCCATCTCCGCTGATATTTCTTTGACTGCCTTCATCTCATGGTCTGTCACTATCCCATCAGATAGGATGCTCTCCATAGCCGCTTTCGATTGCGCCCGACGATAGAATTCTGAAGGGAGTCCGATTGACCAGGCCGAATATCCAAAAATCCCAACCACGGTTACAGCGATAATCCTATCTAAGGGCAACCGAGAAACGAATTTCTTCAGGCTGAAATGTTCCTTCTCTTTGTACACCGGCCGCAGCACTCTCTCTTCAAGGGTCATGCCTTTACCTCACCCTGCCTGTAATGATCCCAGGCGCTACATTGAATGGCCAAATCGAAAAAGGGAATCTCATTGGACATGGCTCCTCACCACTTTGACCCCCCCTATCCTCTGATTCGCATCCGCAGGAATGATGTTCCCTTCCTTGAAGTCGATGACCCATGCTTTGTAGGATCCAGTCCCGCTTGTCCCATCAGAAGCTGCATACCTGTCGCTCGTCCAGAAGGCAGGGGTATCCTCAGTCTCAAAGAGGGGATGATGATGCCTGCATTTGGATTCATCATCACCCCAATGATAAGACTCAGTACCATCCCTATTCTTGGTAGAAAAAGATGGAAAATCTCCGCATTTCGCAGTTCTCTCATAGATCGATCCGAGCTCTATCGCTGTCGGAAGGCGCCAATCTGAATACCCTTTATATTTTGTTTTATTCAATTCATCTACAAAGGAATGAGCATCATTGAAGGTCATGAATCCTCCGTCTGAATCCCTTGTCCACATAAGCCCTGTCCTGTTATCATAGACAATCTCGTTTACAGGTTGATAGAAGTTGCAGATGTTCCCTTTAGGGTTCCAGGTCTTATCATATGCATTCTTATTTCTGAATTCTATCCTTAGGCCCTGTGTAGACTGATAGGTGCCCCTGCTCCTGAGATGCATGTCCGGTTTTTTTAAGAAATGGCCTTTTCCTAAGAAGAGCTGGTCTCCTTCTATGGTATAGAGCGAGAGGAATCGTTCCATCCTCAGGATCTTATAAGCCTCTGATTCCTTCTCATCCAGTCTTGATTCAAGGCTATGAACAAATATCGAGAGCTCGAGTTCACACATCTCAGAAGTATCAAGAAAATTTATCCCTCTGGAATGTGTCGTATCAAGGCGCTCTTTCACCTTATCCCAATCCAGCGGTCTTGCCGAGGTTATTATCTCTTTTTGCATGGCATGGACTTTTTTAAGGTTCTCTTGTGTTTCGGGGTTGGCAGATGTACCAAAAATATTTTCGTATTCTATCACCCCATTAAAAAATATCTCAATCAATCCTCCCCATCCAGCCCACCTGTCGACTATCCGTTTGTATACTCTTTCAAATCCCTTGATTGCATAAATGTTTTTGTATGTCTCTTCAAGCGAGGACCGTGTAGATGCTATCTCTCCTGTCAGTGCAGTGAGGTCTTTTTTTGAGGGAGAAGACCCTGGCAGCTGAGAAAGCAACGCATCAGCTTTTTTGCTCAGTGCATCGAGTTCAAGATAGGTTTCAGGCCTCATGTCACCCTTTAATCTGGAATATTCCTTTGTCAGCGCCTCAATCTCTTTTTGTTGCTTATATGGGGGGTTGTTCTGGACGTTCTTGACTCTTGTGACTGCATCTTCCAGGGCATCCCATACCGGGAATCCTGCTTTTTCATACCGTGACCTGATGCTTTGTGCCTCTTTCAGGAAATTCTGTATCCCCTCATTCGGGATGCTATTGGCTCTCCCGATGAGCTCCTCGGCGACGCGGTCAATCTTTGCCCTAAAAATATATCCTTCCCATTCATTTCTTTTTTCTGCTATCTCTTCAATGCCAATGTAATCAGGTTTAATAGTAAAGACGGTATAGGTATAGATACGCGGATCCATAGCCCTTTCTTTGATCTTTGGAAGCACCGCATCCATTCCTGCGAGGATGGCTCTTATTTCTTTCTTTTCCGCATCCAGTCTTTTTACAATCTTATCAAGATATGTGCTGACTGATGTCTGTTGCCTGGAAAGGTCCTCGGGGAGGGCTCCAGCCAATGCCTGGGTCTCTTCAAGCAGGTTGGATAATTGCTTGAGGGACTGCGCGTGTCCTCTCCTCTCTTTCAGCCTGGCACCCTCTAACCCTATCCTCGCGATACGGGCATCTTTTTCCAGATCGGAATAATACGGATATCCCGAAAACAGTTCTTTATTCTCATCAAATACCTTCAGATAATCGGTTGCTTTTTCTGGATCAAAGTTTCCGGCAGAAAGGAGGAAATCTAATTCTTTTTGAAGGGCGCTTCCTCTCTCATTGCCTAAATAGACTTCTTTCGCCTGTTCGATCAAGCCAGGAAGCGAAGGATAGATGAACGGAAATCCTGAGCCCGCTTTTTCAGATAATCCTCTTACAGTCTCCAACTCCTGCTCAGTCACTATCCTGTCAGCAAGGATTCTTTCGATCGATGCCACATACTGAGAACGATGATAGGCTATTGTCGGGAGACCCGATGCAAAAAAACCAGTGATAAATGCCCCCGCTATCAATGCCCCCGCTTTTATTTTAAAGGGGACTTTCGAGAATGATTCCTTAAATCTGAAGCGTTTCTTCTCAGCATAGACCGGCTTCAGCACTCTCTCTTCAAGGCTCATGCACTCTCCTCATAATACGTTTTGATGCCATCATCAAAGCCGCAGATACGCTCTATATGGGCTCTCACCATCAGGCTTTCCCCTCATCCCTATTTCTTACATAGAGCGGTTCTCCCTTTCCTGTCGGCCCCCTGTATCCTTCAAGGATCGAATCGAAAAGGTCCGACCTCATGATCGATCTTAGGCAGACTCCGAGAATCGACGTGCGTTCCTTGTGCCAGGTCCAGAATTCTGCTTCCTTCATCTTCCCTGCCGTTACTCTCTTCAGGATGTCAGCCTGGGCAGCCTCAAATGCCCTGTAGATCCCTGCTCCGATCGTGTCGGTGATGGTCTCCCTCGCTTTTTTGATATATTCCCCAACTCTCTGGTCATCAGAGGGGAAGGCGAGGAGCTGTGAATAGACCTCTTCGACAGGCTTGATGGCCAATTTCCTGCCATCTCCAAGAGTGTTCCTCAGTTCAGCAAGGATAGCTTCCATCCTGCTGTAATCGATACCTATGACCTTCCGGAGCTCCTCCCTCATCTCCTTGACTGAATGGAAACCACGTTCATAGGGCTGGAGGGATCCGAGGTCTGAAAAATCCTCCAGCTTAAGGTCAGCCCTCCCTTTGTCGATGAGGTATTGCATCCTTTTGATGACACCGTCATCTCCGTTCCCGTCATACAATCTATTGCCTGCCCTCCCTGTCATCAGGACATTCAGGGTGCTTGACAACATGAAGAGGTCAGTATAGGGGTTCGGCTTGTCCATTTCCCTGTCCAGGAGGATGGTCGGAGAGATCTCGCGGTTGAACCAAAGATGCTTCATCTCTCCCTGCCTGTTGTTGTAGACTGCGTATTTTCCAGCTGGGTTCTTCTCGCCAGAAAAGAATCCGATGAATACATCATGGAAAAGATCAGTCAGCTTTGCCGCCCCTTGATCGCTGATCTTGATGTTATCAGGACTGACATCACTGTGCATCCTATCCTGGGCATGGAGATATTCAAGCCCGTCAAGGAGCCTGTTCGCGATATCCACGGTCTCGGTGACACTGTATCTTGCACCGGCATTCACTCTCTTCCTTGCGCTCGGGTAATCGCAGAATTCTGTGACTATCGCCGGGAGATCCTTGCCTATCATCTTGGCGTCGATGAATCTTGCGACAGAGGGATGCGACCCCTTCAGGCTGCTGTATGCCTCAATGACCGCGATGAATGGTTCATGGAATTTCCTCTCTTTAGGGACTTTGACAAAGACAGGCTCTTGTCCTTCTCCTTCCGCTTTGTATCCGACAGAGAATGATCCGGACCCTACATTCTTTGTCACCGTGAGGCCTCCTCCGATATCCTGGCCAAGCATGATCTCGTCCAGCCCTTTTATTTTTCTTGGGGTTGCCATTTATTTCACTTCTTCATCTCGAGCATGATGAATGACCAATTGTCTCTTCGGGAAAGGTAATCCCTTCCTGCCCGGATATATGGCTGGAGGATCGTTCCATCTGAAATCCTTTCTTGTATTGTCTGCATCTTGATATGGGTTATCCTTTCTTTGTCCACTTCTTTCATGAGTCCGAGAATCACAGATTCTTCATTCTCGTTTTTCGCATAATGTATGATCTTTCCTGAGTCCGTCCATTCCAGGATCAAGGGGCTGTGCCGTATGAATGCCTCCACTGACCCACCGGAGTCATAGGCATGGATCATTGAAGCTATTGAGTCCTTCACTTTCCTCATCCTGAATAAGTGTTCCAAGTCGTTATCGAGAAGCATATCAGGCAGACCATCAGTGGTCATGAAGATCCGGGAGTAATCCTCTTGCTGCTTTGATCCTATCTCCTGGGGGACGATATCTTCTTCAATCCCCAGGTATCGTGTGGGTCCTTTTGGGATAAAAGGGTCTATTGCGAACTTGTAGGTTATCGGGTCTTCACCGAATTTGTCGATACCCTCCTGTGTCATATTATGATCGATGGTGAATTTCTTTACTTGGCCATCTTGCTTGACTCCATAGATTCGCGAATCACCTACATGCCAGCAGGAGAATTCATGTTGAGAGACCAAAAGGACGTCAAGAGTGCTGCGCATATCCCACCCTTCAAGCCCTCCTTGTTCCAGCATATGGTTGTTCACCTGCTGGAACAATCCAGGTACGTCACTTTTATCGATGCTGCCATGATTATCTAGGGCATTTTTCAGCAATACATACATGCTTTCTACCGCGAGGCGTGCGCTTTTTGGGTGATCGCCGGTGAAACCATCAGCGATCATATAGATCCCTCTGCTTTTGTCAAGTTTTATACAATCCTCATTATCCTGCTTCTTTCCTTTCAGCGTCAGCGAGTAGGTCTTGTATGCCATTCTTCATTCCCCTCTTATTTGAGGAGCACGTCCATCGAATAGATGCTGGATGATGCCCCTTTCCATGAATTCGCCCTGAGCCCAATCTGCTCTTTCTTCCTGGTGAGGAGGTCTCCCATGCTGAGTTCCAGTATGATATCGCTGAGCGCGACATAGAACGTGCCGTTCTCTTCTTTCGGGACGACGATCCTGCGGATGGTTGAGTTGTCATCGCAATAGTTGAGATTATGGGAGACGATAGGCTTATTTCCCTTCAACGGAAAATCCCATACCACGAGGTCTCCGAAATCAGAGCCTGCGACGATATAGGATTCACCCTGGTGCTGGACTTTTGCGATACTGGTCACTTTCGGAGAATAAGGGATGAGTCTTTTTGAATAATGTTCAAACTTCTGGTCTAGCACATGGCCGAAACCGTCAGCAGTGCCGAGCAATATGGCGTTCGAATTGGCGTAGCCTGAGGTGAGATCGGTATTCTCTTCCTCATGGAACACCACTTTTGCGTTACCGCGGTTAATGATTTTCAGGTTTGTCCCATGTATGAAGTAGGGTTTTCCCCTGAAGGATAAGAGCGGTCCTGCCTGCTTTGGGATGATCCGCTTGAGTCTTTTTCCTTTCCTATACTGGGCAGTGTATATCCCGTTCATGGGAAAGACCTTATCGCTGTCAGGGGAGTAATGCGCAGCGTAGATTGTCTTACCTACGATTATTGCGCTCCTGAACTGGCCCTGGTCGACATCATAGGAATTGGAAAAGAAGCTCATCCCTTCGATGGGCTTGAGCTGTGCGTCTGTCACAGCCACACCTGCCTTGTGGCCTATGAGGATGACTGGTTCTCCTTCCCATTCAGTCCTCGTGATAGAGACAGGGGTTGTCGCTTTCCCATCGACCTTGATGGAATAGGTCTTCGCCGGTGAGTCCCCGTTCCCTGACCATGCGGCGCATACCTTCTCTCCCCTCCAGCAGCCATAGATGATCTTCTCGAGAGGGAGCTTAATATCCTGAAATACATTGATAGTCTCACAATCGGTAATCACCATATTTGCTTCATGGAGAGTCAAGTCTCCTTTGACTATGTGGATCATGTCGTTAATTCTGTCCACGCATCTGTCTATGCTGTCACTCATTTTCATTTTTTTCCCATGTAGATATTGAGGGTCGAGATTTTCCCAGTGACCATGGTTCCGACTTTTCCGATGGTGATGTTCGTCCTTTTTTCCCCTGGCTGAGCAAGGGCCTCATTGATCCTGCCTCCCTTGGACGCTTCATCAGATAGTGTTGCAGGCTGTGCTACTGGCTGGTAATCGATGTTCTGGTGCCTCTTGGAATATTCCCTCTCCCGCCTGTCTGCCTCTTCCGGGGTGAACCCGCCGATGATCCCTTCTTTTTCCAGTCCTTCGATCAAGTAGAGGATGGCGTCCTGGCCTTTCCTGAGCCCGTCGAGCTCCATATCGCTTGCTCCTTCCCAATGTGATACAGGAAACGCACCGCGATAGGTGAGACGCGCCTGGATCCCGTCGCAGATGGGGCGGCCTGTCCTATAATGATGCACATAGCCGCACCCGCGCTGCCTGAGTTCCGGGCTGTCCGATGAGAGGAGGATGGCCTTGATAGCGGAGATGAGAGCGTCCCCTGTTTCCGGGGCTGTCCCCTGCTGGAGTCTCCTGAATTCCCTGATGTAGGTCCCTGCGACGAATTCAAGCGTGTCCTTGATGACTTTCTCGCATTCATGGCCAAAATATCCGATGCCGACCCTGTTGAATGTCTCCCCGGTCTTATTGTCGACCCCTGAGAAATATGCCTTCGCCATGTTTGGCCTTTGCGTGCCGCTGTGCTGTCCGAACAGGGGGATGCTGGCTTCAGTGAAATGGTATCTCGGGATAGTCTGTCCCGGCCCCCCCATAGCGGCCTTCTTCCCCAGTTCCTCCATGAACATGGCCACGAACCTCGTCTCGTCGTGCATATTTATGCCGAATACCCTTGAAGGAGGGAGTCCTGAGTGCACCATGAGGGTATAGGTGAAGATGTCAAGCGGGTTCGGGATGGAGAGCAGGAATCCCTGGTAGCCGACTTCTTTCAGGAAATCCCCAAGGGCTTTTGCGCCGATGATATGGTCAGGCACAGATGCGGTATCCCTTTTCGTGATGATGCCTTCATCCATCCCTTTTTCGATTATGGCGTTGATCCTTTTTTTTGATTCGCTTGCTTTTCTCTGGGAATGTTGCATCTCTCCTATGAGCCGCGTCGTGTCCCCTCTGAAATTATCAAGGTGCGGGAATGTCGCAGCGAGGTTCGCCCTCACTTTATGTATCCGTTCCTCTAGATTCGTACCTCTTGCTTTCTCGAGGTCGGCATCGGATATGCCGGTCTCGTCAAACCCGTATCTTGGAGCGACGATGAGAATATCTGACATCGGGTTCGGTCTCCCTGCCTGCTGAAGGTAATCAGTGAGGCCATGCGTCCCATAAAGCTCCTGGAGAAAATAATATTCATGGATCGCTGAAGGGACTTTCTTCTGCATAGACCCTTTCTGGACCCGGTTCATCCGGGTCTTCAGTTCGGATGGATGTTCGGTCAGTCGTTCGTCTTGTCCGAGGGGCCGTGATGACCTCCGGAACGCTCGCACTTCAGAGATCATCTCTCCGAGGAGATTGTCCTGCATGATGAGGTATTCGTGGGCTTTCTCGCCGACAAGGCCGTATCCGAGGATATTCACCCTGAATGTTGAGGGCCTCCTTGCGGCAAGGTCTCGGAGCACTTCCTCTTCGTTCATCTCAGGAGTATATGACGACAAAACTTCAATGAACCGTCTTTTCCATCCGATTAATCCGCTCATGCGTATCACCCTTAGTCCTCTTTCCCCTCTTGAAAAACACGGATTTTAGTTATCGGAAAGTAACAACATTTATATACTTTCCTATGTCTCTGATGCTCCATGGCATCCGATGCCTCTCCTGAACAAAGCATCCTCGAAGATCTCGGGCTTTCGATGAACGAGACCAAAATATATCTCACTCTTCTCGAGCTCGGCGCAAGCCGGGCAGGAAAGATCGCCCAAAAGAGCAAGATCCACCGGACCAGCGTGTATGACGCGCTCCAGAAGCTGATCGAGAAAGGGCTTGTCATGTATTTCAATCATGATGACAAGAAGGTGTTCAAAGCGGCAGACCCTGAAAACCTCTCCAACCTGATCAAGGAAAAGGAGACCAGGCTTTCCCAGGCCATGCCAAGGCTCAATCTCCTGAAAGACCTCTCGGGTCATCCGGGAAGCTCTGTCACCTTCGGTGAAGGCCTGGTTGCAGTGAAGAACAGCATGATGGGGCATCTTAAATGGAAAGAGCCGATCTACACCATAGGGTCTTCTCATAGCGCATATGGAAAAGCATTCCCTTTCCTCACTCAATTCCACAAGAAACGGATTGAACTGGGCATCCCTATGATCCATATATATAATAATGATAGCAGGGATCGCGCGAAGGAGACGAACGCCATGAGATTTACCAAATCCCGGGTGTTCCCTCTGGGATTCAATTCTACCATATCGACCGGCATCTGCGGTGAGGAAGTGGTCTTTCGGATATGGGGAGAGAACGCCATCATCATCACCATCCGATGCAAGGAACTCGCTGATGCCTACCGCTCTTACCACAAGCTGCTCTGGGAGCTTTCTGTCGATCCTTGAACCCTTCATTTGCTGCTCGCAAGCCCTTTGAGATCTTTCATGACGCATTCATAGATCTCTTTCCTTCCCTCCCCCTGCAATTCCAAAGAGAGCGGCCCTTCTCTTGCTTCAATGGCAAGAACGTCAGCAATATTTTTTGAGTAAGCGATGTCCCTTTCATGCCAGAACGGCGGCATCCCTGAAATCTCGCTTTTCAGGTCCTGCAGGCGCTCCATCCAGGGCTTTTCAGAGAGGATGGCGTTCCTGAGACGGACAGCACCGTAGCTGTA
>Ga0066601_10000217_pt1 | contig 25760 bp, 31 predicted proteins | sample Medcelwee11metaG_FD_59487 | JGI IMG/M metagenome (GOLD analysis project Ga0066601, IMG submission 59487) | Freshwater pond sediment microbial communities from the University of Edinburgh, under environmental carbon perturbations - Medium... | ecosystem: Environmental > Aquatic > Freshwater >... | reverse complement strand
ACAGGTGTTCGACATCACGGATGTCACCATTGCCAGCACTGCCGATTACACTGCTCAACTTGAAGTCGCCAATGCTCGTCTGAATCGCATCATCTTGAACGAACTGGCCAGCGCAGAAGGTATTTACACCGCCACGGGTGCGGATGCCGTCACTACTCTGCTTGCTGAAATTGATGACATCGCCAAGCCTCGGTCTGGCACTCTTCCCACTGCTGGTCCGCGTGATTACAACGATCTGCAAAACTTCCGTGCGGCTCCCATTCGCATCGGACGCACTGCGTTCATTGGCTACGTGAACACCAAGGCGTACAAGAACAGCCGTTTCATTCCCAGCTCTGACAAGTACGTCCACGCTCCGATGACGCAACAGGAGCTCGCCGACAGTTCTGATCAGGCGATTTGGAGCCCGATGTACAGCCAGGCTGGCAACGAGTCGAGTGACATCATCAACTTGCCTCTTGTGAAGAATGCCAAGGCGCGTCTCGTCAATGGCTCTGCACCCCGGACAGCGAGTACTTTCCGCGTTCCGGAGTTCCCGGCCACTGTGCGTCCCACGAACGGCATGCCGTCTCTGCACGGCAGTTCACTGTCGAAGCGCGCGCGCCAGAACTCAGCAATTGTCGGTGGCACGCTGAGCCCCAGCGTCGGTTCTGTTCTGATGCCGACTCCGGAATTCGAGACGGACAACATCGATGAAGAACTGCCCCAGTACATGAAGGACATGTTCAGGCAGCTGTCTGTCACCTTCGACGGCCAGATTGGCACGCAGATGGTGTCGTTCATCTTCATGTTCACGCCCGTGACGAAGCAGGCGCTCGAGGCCACCATCAACTACAACCTGCTGCATCCGTTCGACTACATCATTGCGCGTCCCCACGCCACTTACCGCACTGTGGCGAGCATCAAGATGAAGCCGGGCGCTGAGACTGGTAACACCCTTATCGGTAACATGCAGGTCACGGTTGGTGACGACACGACTGTGCAGGTGATTCAAGCCGCTGTTCGCTTCTATCAGGGAGCCATCATCTACCACCCCGAAAACATCTTTGTTGTGCGCAACTCGATGGTTGTGGGCTACCATGGTGGTCTGGGCTGCGGATTCATTGATCCCGATCCTTCCAAGTACAACCCGTCCATCGGCATGTTCGGCGAGACGCGCGAGGCGTCCATCATCGCCATCGCCATTCCTCGTCACGAGGTCATTGATGGCAGGGCACTGTCGCTCAACGGCAAGCTGATCTCAGTGGATCCCAGTGGACGCGTCGACGTGCTGACATCGTCTCCGCACAAGTACACGTACAACACTGCAGCTTTCTACATTCGTCGCTATCGCTTCTTCTCGGTGCAGTGGAACGAGCCTGGTTACACCATCAGCTCCCCTGGCGTCGGCGACATTGTCCCCAATCTGGTTGTGTTCAGCTCGACTGCTCTGTATCGCGATCCGAAGAGTGCGCAGTGGATTCTGGGCACCTCCAATCTTGGTCACTGGAAGACACACACCGTTGGCGCAGGTATGCACAACAAGCGCATTGGCCGCGAGTCATTCCTGCTCAGCAGCCACACGACGCCTTACCAGGTTCAAATCGCTGTTTAATTCTTTTTTTCCGAATATTAAAAAAAAATACTTTCACATTTCCACACTGCGGGAATCACGATGGCGGACTTGACCGAAGATGAAGAGACAGTGAATAGGGCGATCAAGCAGACTTTGTCCCATCACATCAAGACAGCTATGAAAAACGTGGATATACACACATCCATTGATGAGTTGAAGAAGTTTTACTATGAATTGATCGATTTCGCCAAGTCCAAGTTTACAAGGATGTCTGAGAACAACATGTACCATCTGAACTGCCATGTCATCAGCGGATTATCGATGACGCCTGATATCTGCAGAAAGTTGATGAGCGCATTGAACTTGCAGCTTGATGAAACCGATTTGCCGTGTTTAACCCACGTTAAAACACCAACCATCACGACGCAAACTCACACTTTTAGGGCCACGTTTGGCATCAAAATGCCCTACTTTGGTGGCGGATCCGTGATTTTCAGAGTGCCTTCTGGCAGTTCTTCGACGTAGACAATCGTCTCTGGCTCGTATTGCACAAAAGCTTCGACCATCTTCAGCTCCTCAGACAAGCGTTCTTGTTCAACGTGTTGGATCTGTCCGTCGTAGAAGATGTAGCCAGCAGCGGCGATCATTCCCACCACCGCAACCATGATACCAATAAACCTCACGGCTTGTCTCAAGCGTGATGTACCAGTGATCTTTGCAGGAGTGGCTTCATTTCCGTGTAAAGCTTGTGCAATTTCGACATCAGAAACACTGTATTCACTCGTGTTTCCAGTAATATCGTATTCAGATTGGGAGTCTCCGTCCGAAGACGAGCCCGACAGGTCTTGCATTTCCAGCGCCATGGTTGCAACACTTGAATATTTTTCTGTGTTTTTATTACATATCATTTGATCTTAAATGAACTTAATCTCAGTAGTCTCCCAGTCGGTGTAGCGGTAAGTTACTGGACGGGGGTCATCCAATTCATCTTCTTCAACTTCCTCGGAATCGCTTCTGTTCTTTCGGGCTTGACGAGAAATGCGCGCGTTCTGGTAAATCGTAAACGAAAGCCAGGTCGCAAAAGCCAGCCAAATGATTGTGGGCAAGAGAATCCAGCCAGACCATGCATACTTTTTGAAGAAGAAGCCATCCACCACTGCGCCGTAAACAAGCAGCATCAAGGTGTAGAGAAACGTCAATCCCTTGTTGCCCTTGGAGAAAACAGATCCATACAGCAGCGCCAGTCCCAAGTGCACGCAATACATTGTCAATTCGTACGTCCAGGCGCTGCCGTTGTGCCGCATCAACAGCCAGGCTGCCGTACCTTGGAGCATGTACAAAACGAACCAAATGAGAGAAAAGAACCAACCAGGTGGGGCGTATGCTGGTCTAGAATTGAATTTCTTCAACCCCTTCCGCATCGTGATGTACGTTATAAGGTACACCGTCGACGGCAGAAGGTACCAGAAGAAAATGGAAAGCAGTTCCATCTTGTTCAGTTGGGGTTTATTGAATAAAAAATGCTACTCTATGTGACATATAGCACAGAATCTGAAGACAATCTTATTGTCTAGACTGGGGATACACAATTAACTTGCAATTCGAGAGTGCCTGGTGTCAACTCGACAAAGTCAATATTCACAATCAACTCTCCTGGCACAGTAACAACTTTTGCCACCCATTCCAAAACTTTGTGCGCAATCGAGGCACACACTGATTCTGTTGCGTTTTCGAGATACACGGGCATCGACTTTTTACTTTCATGGGACAATTTCAGAGTCTTTTTTTTGCTGACACTTCTATCGATGCAAATACATTGATACAAAAAACCCTCAACGAAATCGTCGACACTCAAAGCGACTTTCGTATCATTTCACTACCGCATGACGAAACTGGTGCAGATCGATCATATTCGCAAGCTGACGGCGATCAACCTTGTTTATTCTTCTGCCATTCACGCCATGCGGCTGCCTTGACGGTGTCTCCGTGCGGACATCGCGTAATGTGCTACCAATGCTATCACCAATTCATCGAAAATGCTTGCGATCACGTCTGTCCAGTCTGCAAAGCTGCCATCACAGCGATAAATTGAAATTATAAAATAACACTGTACTTTCTCTCTAGTGCGTTCACACATACTAACATTTTGTTCAATACTAACGTTTTCTAAAGGGTGCTCGCGGATTTGGTGCAAACTTGATTATTGTTGATGAAGGAAGTTTCATCAAGCCCGAAGTCTATTTGCACAGTATCATACCTGTAGCTCAAGGATCGGGTATTGTGTTGATTATCCTTACGACGCCACTGGGCCACGATAACGAAACAACACGTCTCTTCAATACAAAAGACAAGACAGGTAAGCCTGTAATTCGCGCCGTTCGTATCGGTAAATCGTGCGATGCATGCAGAGAAGCAAAGGTGCTGTGTAATCATGTGGAAAATGCCACAGCCGAAGGTCTATCTAAGCGCAAGCGAGAGGCGTTCATGAACTTTTACGAAGAACAAAAACATGTAGCCATGCGAGAATTCACTGGTGAAACAAGCGACGACTCGATTGAAATTTACAAAAAGGAATGGGTGCATCGTCTTTTGGCACGCAAGCCATTCAAAACACCCGCACTTATCGACTTCATTCTGGTTACCATCGACCCCGCTCAAGAAGGTGCATGCGAATGGGGGTTCTGTGCTTGCTACTACGACGTAGTCACGAATACACAGGTCATCATACAACTGGATGGACAGCACGTAGATGACGTCTCACCCAATATTATCATGATGTGGCTACGCGACTCGATTAATCACATTCGTCGGCGATCGTTGAGTTTTGCTACCATTCCCATCGTCATTGCATGCGAAGCGGCGCCCTCCACTCTTTCTCGCATGATTCAATACTATGTCGAGTTGTTGACACAAGAACGTTCAGTCTACAATGTTCATGTGATGCGCGAATCTCCCGGGGACTCTCCAGGTGTGCCAAAGACGGCCACTAATACACGACACATGGTTGAGTTCAGCGCTCATCTACTCGAAAATGACCAGGTGGCGTTCTCTGACGTGTTTGGCAGTTCTCTGGCAGGCGCAGCAGCAGAAATGGCACTAAAGGAGAAAACCAAGTTTCTTCAGCAGCTCGTCAATGTCAAGATTCGCCGTATGCGCTCAACGCGCCAAGATGGCATGCCAAAACTGCGTATTGACGGCAAGGGTGGTGGTATGAATGACGACGTGGCGCTGGCGTGGATCATGAATTACTATTGGTATTTGCAATTCATGAATTCATCGAAAACTGACTATGCCAATATCAGACAACAATTCTTGACTCTCCATCCAGGACACGTTACCATCTTGAGCCGCCACCACGCATTGAAACAAAAACGCACCAGAGACAGAGCGTTTGAAGAGAACCCTTTGATACGACCTATTGACATCGATGTTGATAGTTCCCACTACAATCTCTCCGACACACACAATTACACACAAACTGAAATTCGCGCTTTGATTGATCGGGTTCACAGTGGTGCTCGTCCGGGAGATATTATCCTTTAAGAATAAAAAAATAAAAAAAATATCAGACAAAAGATGGAGACCGCATCGTGCTTCCTCGATTTGTTTTGTATGCGCAAAGACGCCGTGGACATTGAAATACTCAAGAAAATCATTACAAACAGAGATCCTCGGAGATATGGCATTTGGGAACTTCTTCTTCTACACACATATGGCGATCGCATGTCCAACACCATTACAAACAGAATCAGATATTCAGTGGAAACCAAATCCGACCCTTACTTGGACATCGTCTTCATCTTCTTCACGTGCATGGGATTCGAACCTTCATGTCAGTTGATCATCACAAAACAACTGGAGCGTGAACAAAGGCCTTTTGAATATACGTTTTTTACGCAAGAATTTGTTAAATTCGCCAAACACGCCATCAACGTTCTTCTTCGTTACCCTTTTACGCAAGACGATACCTACCATGCCGTCAATACTTGCGTGTCCATGCTTCAGATGACATGGTTGGGCAAAACCGTATATTTTTCAGTTATATCAACAAAATTCAAGTTGAATGCGCGTGATCGCGAAACAAAGAAACGGCTGGAAGAAACAAAGAAATTAACAACACCTCGTCCACACAAGGAAAAGATCAAGCGGCCATGCCCATAGGCCTGATTTCTATTTGAAAATTAAAACTATCAAGTTGGTGTTCGCTCTCTTCAGTTGCTGGAGGAAAAGGCGCGCCGAAGCGAAACAAGCGTGCAGTCACGACTCGACGTTCTGAGCCTTCAAAAAATTGATGTAGGCGGTTGAATTCGTTGATGAAACGAAAGTCAGTGACAACTGTGATGCAATCTGTGTTTGCCATTATTTTGTCAATCACAAGATCTACAAAGTAGTCGATGTTTTCTGCGCGCTTTCGGCGTCCATAATCGATCAGCACATCGCGCACAGTGAAGGTCTTTCCGTCACTTGGAGGTCCGTTGAAGTAGTACTGGACACCGCTGGGTAACGGACTATCTTTCAGTTCTTCGATATCTTGAAGAGACATACCCAAATACCTGGCGCATCCTTCTTTCAGCGTGTCCGCGAATGCAACACGTTTATATGTTGCCGAAGGAAACTCGACTGCTGTTGTTCCTTGGCGAACATCGTAAACATAAGTGTTTTCGTGTCCAGCCAAATGTCGATAGAAGGTATCTTTCCCGTGCTGCCGATATCCAGCCAACAACACAATGTCACCATTCTTCAACCAGTCGCTCATTTTTTTTGTGTTCAACTTCAAAAAAAGCCAGATTTTTTTTGTGTGATCTATTTGCGTGATTTAGCGTGTTTGTCCAAAACTACGATCGAGGACGGCTGTATCGGAAGGAATGACGCCTTCTTGGTACAATATTAATGATAATCCTTTGGTGAGCTCAGTGATCCAGTTGTACACTTCGAACAATTCAGGATCAGACAATTCGTGATTTTGATGGTGAATGTGATTTGTGCAATACTCGTTGATGACAGTGGGCAAGAAGAGGAAACGAACCAGGTTGAGCACCCACAAGTTAGTTTCTTCATCGACTGCATTGAACCACAGTGTGGCAGCAGGCTTCTTCGTGTCACTATTGATGAGTTGTACGCCAGTGCGGCAGGGTTCTCCAGACAAAAAGCATCGTTGGTTGTACTCGCGTTGATAGACAAACACCGGATATTCATCGACAATAATCGTCTTCGATTCGAAAATGCTTATCCAATTCATCAACTCTGCGCTTTCGTAGTTTTCAGAGAGTTTGACACGAAGCTTGCCGCCAGTAAGAAGCCAAACAAAGACTGCGCCGATAGACGTATCAGGTGTCTTCAGTGCCTTCTTTTTGTGGATCAAAGTCCAAGCTTCAGCAGTTGCCGCGACGATTGGCGTGATGTGTTCTGGAACGGGACTTCGAATTGACCAAAACATACAAACAATCACATTGAACAACTTGGTGTCAACGGAGATTAGAATGGGTTCCATCTTGCGGGCGATTTGGCGTCGAGATCCGGACACAACAGCGTTGATTACCTCTCGAGTCTGTTCCACTATTTGAGTGTGTGTACCGACTTCAGATTCTTCGTCATCGCTTTCGCACTCGACTTCGTCTTCACTGCTGGATTCATCGCTTTCTTCGTCGTCGGAAAATTCGGCTTCTCCTTCGGAATATTCAGAAGCAGAGGAGTCTTCTTCATCTTCGCTGTCGTCGTTAGCGATAAAGCGTTCATCTCCGCTTGTCATCTCTTCATCTTCTGAAACTTCTTCTTCTTCAAGAGACTCGCACTCGCAAAGAACGTCATCATCTTCATCATCTTCATATTCATCGCTGTTCTCGATGTCTTCGATGTCGTCATCGCCGTAGCCACTTTCGACAACGCGACGTCGCTTGGGCGATGATTTGGTAGTGCGCTTTTTGGTACTTCCGCCTGCCATCTGCAGCCGCTTACGTAGCATGGCTGTCACCCCCTCACGAGTAACAACTTGTGCAAGTGGTTTGTAAGTGGACTGCCGACACGGAACAGCAGACTGATGCTTCCATGATGGAGATGCAGGAAGGCCAGCTACCTTGGAGGCATTGATGACTTCAATAGCGTCGTCTGCGTCGTCGAACATTTGGCGTGCCGTCTCAAACTTGTCTTTGGTGCTTTGAAAACGCTTTGTAGTATTAACCAGTGGGGAATTTTCCGGCTTGACGAACTTGCTGCGCTTTAAAAATGCTGGAATATCGTCAAAAGAAGCGTCCGACATTAAAACACGCGACAAAAGAAAATATTTTTTTTCTCGATACGCGAAATATCAAACGTAAGCACGGACGTCGTGATTTTTGCAGTAGCCGCATAGAAACAAGATGCAAAATATTATACTTGGCGTATTAATTATTTTGTACTTGTCGATCGCTTGTAGCGCGGCACCCAATAGCATATTCGGATTCGCCGAGTATGAGCCATACGAAACGCCAACTCCCGTGGCCAAGCTGAACGTCGTCTATGATAAGTACGTTGATGTCATTGTTGGTAATCCTGGCAGAAGCACACGCTTGCGTATCGACTTTAGTCAAAACACTTCGTTGGTGCTGTTCACAGTTCCAGATGATCTCTCGAAAGAGTACTCCAGCGTGCCACCGACGATGCTGGTATACTTTGGGCCAGCACTCGTGCGTCTCAAATTTCGCGTCGACTTGTCGTTGTATGATAGCAAGTCGCCAATAAAGTATAACGGGTTGTTGGGTCTTGGCTACGGCTCGGACATATGGAACTACTGGGCTTTGGTGTCAGTTTCGTCGCGCCGCCTGATTCTCGGCGAATTCGACAAGTCCATCAGTCGCGCAACATACAACCCTTTCAAATTGGACTTTACGCGCGCTGACCCAGATGTGATCGTGCGCGTCTACGATCAAAACTTCAGTCTGACGTACGATCCAGCTGAATACTACTCCACATTTCCACACATATTGTACCACAACGTGACCAACTTTGATTTAAAGTTCAATAAGCTGCACATGGAGATAGATAGCAACGACATTAGGATGCGTCTAACTTCAGGCTTTGATCGAACGCTAATCAAAAAGAACCTCGACTTTGAAGACACCAGAATAATACTGGGCCAGCATTTCTCCCACAACTTTGTGCTATACTACGATGTCGTCAATCAAACCAAACATTTGATGCCAGCTTTCGATTTGTTTTCGCTCGATCATGCTGAAGAACTCTATTCGAACGTCATCTTTGCATTATACTTTTTGTTGTTCATCGTATGGGTGTCAATTGTTACCACAAAAAATACTAATGAGACAGAAGATGAAGAGATGCAGATATCTCCAATCATATTCTCGGGCATGGAGTTTTACATTTACACCATTACTACCATCATATCTGTGACAGAAATATCTGCATTTGCATACTATCGACATATGGCATTTTTGATGAGCACCACCAGCACGGCTGCTTACATTGTGTTCAACACGTTGCTGAGCGTGACTGCGTTAACGGGTGGCTGGCTTGCAACAGCACATTTTAATTCCCACGCTTGGCTCAATGTGCGTCGTGTATTTGTTGAAGCCGTGTTGGCGATGATGCTTTGGGTGATTTTGACACATTGGACGCACGTGATGGCTACCTTCGGTCAAGTGTTCATCATTGTACTCTATTGCATTCTTCGGGGTCTGCAAACTGGCATGGCCATTGTGATGAAGAACTACCGCGTGTTGCTTTTTTCAGGTGCATACTTTGTCTTTTCGCTTCTTTTCTACGTCTTCTTTGTTATCATTCCTATCGTCAATTTCTACTTTTACGGGTTTGCGCATCCTTTCAACACAGGTGTTTTTATTTTTTCATTTACATTGGCAATCCCGTTGCTGGTGGTGTTGGCGTTCTATCCACAGTCGTTGATCAGAAACAGCATCATCATTGTGGATCGTCATCATCATTTGAATATTGTTCATTCGACCCCAGTTCAGCCGCAACGTCGTCCCATGACACGCCACTCAGATAATCCAAGGCCTTACTCAGAAGCCCTCTTTTTTCAAAACGATGACGAGCCTTGGTGATGTGATCGCTCTTTTCCGACGTTGTTGTCTTACGGTGCAAAATAGATTTCACGCGCTGAGCCTTCTTGTCTCCAGCCGTCATCGTGGGCTGAATTTCTGTCTTGTCGCATTCAATGGACTCAATGATCGTTGGAGTTCTGATGTTGGGTCGACGCGCAGTCATCGCGGAAGGCATCAAGACACTCAACGCGTGGGTGCGGAATGTGTCTCGAAACAGCGTCTTACTGCGACGCGTAGGTTCAAATAAAACAGAAAGAGGCGTCACTGGCGACATATCTTCCTTCAACAGTTCAATTTCTTCAGGGGTCGGTGGCTGTTCAAGACCGTAGATGCAAAGACGCCAAAAAGGCGGCACGGCATCCGCAATCAATTCGTCGACTTCCATCAACTTGATTTGTTTCGTGGGCAAGTACTTCCACAACAACGCAGCAAACACCACGATAGCATTTTGCTTGTCTGCATAGTGCGAGATTTGTTCGATGTAATGAGGCGTCGTAAACGTCTTGCCTTTGTGTCTACCGTACGGCACCACAACATCGCTTTTGGCGCTCATTCTTCTTGCTGCACGTCGAAAAAGTGAAAAATACAAGGTTTTTTATTTATTAGACAAATAAAAAACAAAAATTGCCAAGACGATCAGCGCCCCAAGCATGAGATAGTGAATGGCTTCAAAGTTGCGAATGCGCAGTTGTGTCTGAGACCAGCGCTTGTACTCTGCTAAACAACCAGTCAATACAATTCGAAAGCCGTTCTTTTTTGCCGGATATATTGTTACAGTGGCACGAGTCCGCGCGCGAATTCTATCCTTGAGAGAGTCCATCGACTGATTGATGTCTTGATTGCACGCCGACGTCCAAACTGTACATACGTCGGTCTGCGTGTTGTACTCTCTATCCGTAACGTTGGTGTATGCACCCAACACGCTATCTACGTGATGGGCAAAATACGCCGACACAGTTTCGCTCAACAGTTCGTTGTTCATAATGTTCACATATGTTACATAATTACAGGTTCAGATACAAGTTGTGTTCAAATTTCATAGGTTCATGATTTTGGTTCAGTAAAAAAAAATGGAATTAACGGTTGCGTTCCTTCTTGGAAACGGCACCCCTCTTACCAGGGGAAGTAGGTTCACGCTTGCGGCCACGCTTGGGTGCTTCAACGACAGGTGCATCGTCAATCGCTTCGACTTCTTCATCGCCAACGACAGGCAGAGTGTCGTCGGTCATCTCCAGAGAAAGTGGTTCTTCGACAGGCGCGGGTGGGACGGAGCTTGCAGGTGCAGATGTGGCTGGGCGTGCGCGCGATTCTTTGAGATTCTTGACGTGTTGCATGTGCTTGCGAATGTTTTCCTCAGAAAACATCTTGTTGTCATAGTCGATGACGACTTCGTGATCGAGTGTCTTGGAGACTGCGAAAATGACGGTAGCAGGAGAGACACCCCAGCCAAGCATAGTTTCGTTGGGAACAAAGAATCCCGTCTTGGTCAAATCTTGATCAACGGAAAAACGTTCAGCATAGCTGTTCAGGACTTCGTCAAGTTCGAGAGCTTCCTGAGAACCAGGTTGGGCAGCATGGAAGGCACGCACAGTCTCGTAGTAATGAGCGACCTGTTCGGGAACGGGATTCTGACCGGTGAGAGCGTAAAAGCGCCACTCCTTGCCTTTCTTTTCGTCGACTGAAAAACGTGACTCCATGCAGTTGTGAATCATGTCCTCAGTTTGTGCGGACAGCTGGTTGGTGGCAGCAATGAACTTGTAGATGCTGTTGGTGCTCTTGTCAGCCAGCTCGAAAGCCTTGGCCTTGTTGTCTTTGATCTTGATTGAAGTACCGGCCGACTTGATGTAAGCGTTGACTGCATCGATGGCGTACCGAGGAGTAACTTGAACACCATTCGCGCGAATCATTTCCAGAGGATCAACGATGGGAGGCGTGAAGACATCAATGACCACACAGTAATTAGTGTCTTCAGAAAGATTCTTGTCGCGAGTGTTCTGGGCGCTAACGGTACCGATTACGGACATGGGAACCGTGGGAAGAATGCGAGGAAGGATTCCAGCCGACGTGTGGGGGTTGATGATGCCGAATTGATAGAAAAAGTCGTGCATGCGAATCGAAACAGCCAAGGTCATCATGGTAATATCACCAGTGGATTTGGCGATGCGCATGACGTTGGCATTGATGTCAGACTTCAGATGCATAGTAAACTTGTTGTCATCGGTCTGTCCGAACACCTTGACGACACCTTCCTGTTTGACGCGAATGTCGCCCGAGAACAGCGTATTGCAGAGCTGCGTAATAGTGTCGCCAGTAAGAACCATGCGCTGGGAAATGTGATCTCCAAGCGTCAACGGGAAAATCCACGGATGACGAGAGTTGGGGTGTTGCTGCAGCAAGTCGGGATGGCGTTGCCACTCGATTCCAAGTGAACGAACGTGTTGATCGAATGCCATCGCATATGCAAGACGATGAATCTTGTAGTCGACCGTCGATGTTTCTTCGGTGGGAGGCGTGTCTTCAGAAGGAGTTTCGTCGGCTTCCTTGGGCGGAGGCGCTGCTGAAGATGATGAAGAAGAAGACTTTTCACTGAGCAACTTTTGCTTCATCTGAGACACAAGGTCTTGAGGCGGATAAAACTTGGGGTCAATCACACGAGGCATGTATCGATCGTTGATCCAGACGCGAGAGATCAACGCATGCATTGCCATGTACGATGGCGCTTCCTTCCACGGCTCAATCGAGGAACAGTTCACGTTGGCGTACATGTCGCCGTTTTTGGCAGGACGTTGCACAACATGAACATCGTTGAAACGGTACCAGCCGGGATCAGGACACACCGACTTGTTCAAGCGAATGACAACTTTGCCAGTGCATGAAATAGTTTCGATGTTGCTGTTTGTCCACCTGCTGACGTGAGGAAGTGTAAAGTTGACACCCGACAAACAGTCAGTCACCTCGATTTCGCTGTCCGTCGGGAAGACTTCGACAAAAGGCAGTCCATCTCGGGTGCACGTGATCTCAGTCACATGGAACTCCTTGCCCTTCGATCCGCACTTTTTGGTCGTTGACTTGAGGCACCGGAACCACATGAAGGAAACAGACGAAGGTCGGGCGCCCTGCACCAGACTGGGGTTGTACTTGGTCGGTGCCTTTTGTGCTTGCTCGAGCATCTTTTGATAAGTGCTCTCCAGCACTTGTTTCATGGCCGGATCAGTCGTTTCATCAATGGTCTTCCGCCAAGCGGCAAAGCGAGGGTCCGAAGCTGACATCTTCTTCTTGTTCGTTTTTTTGATTGAAGAAAAAAAAGAGTTTTTTTAACAAGAGTAAAAAAAATGAATTTTTTTTATTTTCCGAATTTCACGGTGCCTATATTTTTTAAACACAAAAAAAATTTATAATGCTGATGGGAAGGGAGAACGAGCATGCGTGTTTTTCGCAAACTGCTCGGTCGAGCGAAACGCATAGACAACCCACCGCCTGAAAATATTGCGCCGGTACTGTCATTTTCAGATAGTCTGCTTAATTTTAAAGTTTCTGAGCACACACCGGTGTCGTTTTCTACCAGCGCCCGTCTCCTTGATGAAGTTCAAGCGGCATCATCCTCATCAACGGCAACGACAGTTTTGTCCGAAGATGACACGGAACTCATCGGTATCGTAAAGACAGCGTCTCCATTGCTCGATCGACAATTGTCAATTCTTGGCAACTACACGTGCGTGGGTCACATCAAGCACTTCCCACATGTGGTCGTCGCTCGACACACCGACACTGGTGCATACGTGATTATAAAGTCCCAAGAAGCGAAATCTCCACGTCGCGAAGAAGTATCGTACAAGTCAATTCACGAAGCAGCGATCACTAAACTCCTCAGTGACTGCCGTCTGGAAGGGTTGGCCGGCCAACGTCATATTGTCGCCTTTGTCGATCATCTCGCATGTTTTCGCACCAATGTTCACCTGTCAGTTCTCGAATATTGCAACGGTGGTAGTCTATTCGACTTTGTCAAGAATTACGGCAAATGGCCTAGTTTTGAAGTGAAAGTTGGGTTGATTCGAGACTTTACATGCGGTTTATGTTACATGCACAGTCTCAATGTCGCACATCGAGATTTCAAACTGGACAATATGTTTCTCACTTTCGATGAAAGCCAAAACAGATACATCGTCAAGATTGGAGATTTTGGATTCTCGACAATAGCGCTCGAGGACAGTAGCTACGTTAGAAAGACCGGCAGTGCCCATTACGCCGCGCCTGAACTCCTCGGACGCAACTTCTATAATCCCATGCCTGCTGACGTGTGGGCGTACGGCGTTGCGATGTTTACGATGTTTGAGTGTGAGTATCCATTCGAAATCGGCGACGATGCTGGAAACGTCGTCTACGGGGCCATCGAAATTATTATTAATGGCCTCGGAGAACGATCATTCAAGAATCCAGATATTAATCGTCACTTTGGTCCTCTGCTCAACACTATACTCCAGTACAACCCCGACCTTCGTCCCACTATGGATATGGTGATGATAAGCCGCGCGTTCAGGCATGAAATCGTTCCATTGACTCGCGAGGTGTTTCGTGTTTTTAAAAATCACCACGAATCGCGTCTGGATAATAAAAAACATGCATCGGTCGGTCGCTCGCACTGAACACGTCTACAATCCACCTTTCGATCAAATTCATAATTTATCTTCTATGGAACTGAGCTTTTGTAATTTAAAAGATGACGTTGCGCCAGACTTGCATAGAATTGTCACTACAACCTTAACTTTACGACAATTGCATTTGGCGCACAATTTACTTGGAGACATATCTTACGTTGCACTGGCTGATGCTCTTTGCGGCGGCGCTTCTCTTCGTTGGATCGATTTGCGCGGTAACCTCCACGTTGATCTTTATGCTACAAGTGCGGCTTTCGTTAATTCAATTCGCCTAAATCACACATTTGAAGATGGATCGCGTTGGTATTTATATGGACTTCACAATGAACATCCACGTCTCCAAAAAATTGCCGATGACAGTGCGTCTCCGTCCATGCTCGAACTTCTATTGCACACGCACAAATATTAAATGATTTTTAATTCAAAATAGAGGTGGATTCCCACCAGTTCAAATCAATGTGTGTTGTGCATCCACATTTTCCATATGGGAGTTCTTCGATTTGAGTGAATTCAAAAACACCATCTCCAATTTGCCTCGCGTACAGCATATCGTCCCAAGTGAGTGCGGCCAAGATATCGTGGTGAGTACTCGGGATGCGAGAAAAGGCAACCAAAGGATCGCCCAACGCTGCGTCGAGTTGCGTCAAAGTCACGTAGGGCGTAGGACGAACAGGAGTAACTTTAAAGTTGGCGTCAACGGTGTAGAATTCAATGACAAGTGAAGTTTCGAGCGTCTCTGACCGTGCCATACGAAAGAAAAAAACATAGCCTGACTTGGGCTGGCGAGGAATTGCGAATTGCAGTTTGTCACCAGAAGACAACACTGCAAAGTTGCCTCTTTGATACAATCGACGAACAATCTTAAAGCGACCCAGCAAATTGATCAAGTCGTGATAGACGCGCATGAGCGAACACAAGTTTTGTTTTTGTTCGCCGCATATCAACGCATGAGACAAGAACTCAGGAATAGAAGTTGGCACATCAGATGTGTGATGAGCAGTGCGAATTAAACGCAAAAAGAGTTCGTCACTGAACATTAGAGAACTTCCTCCATCCATCTTTTGCTGAATAGAAAGAAGTTCGTTCCATCGATCGCGTAGTTGCATGTAAACAGTAACTGAAGGCAAGAAATCATTTAACACCTCAGTTGCGCATGAATTGTAGAACTTACATGCCTCTGCGTGAACGAGAGCATTCCAATTTGACCAAAGATTAATTCGTTCACCCAACGCACAGTCTTTACCGGCGATTTTGATCACGCATGAAAGAACTGGTAGCTGGATTTCAGTTTCTAAACCAGATGTAGGACGACGAAGATGGAGATTCGCCACATTTTCTCGTTTTTCAGCGAGAGGCTTGACGCCAAACACCAAAATGAATTCTGCTGCACCATCGACGATCTTGGAAGTCGCACGCGCGCATTTCAATTCAATCCACAGCGGATGTTCTTTGTTCTTGTCGTAGCTGTAGTAAAAAAATAATTGAACAGGTGTACCATCATCCCACGTGTTGAGATTCGTGATGATGAATCGAGAGTAACGCGTCGCCAAACTAACGTAAATATTTTCGGTATGACGAAAAAGCACCCTGGGGCGCGACGACTGGCCAGCCGACATCTTTTTCTTTTTTTTGACAACAAAAAAAAAAGAAAAAAAACGTCTTTTTCTTTTTTGACGAGCTCGCTCTTTTTTTCACCACACAACACGTTTTAATTATTATTTTTTTTACTTTGATTAATAACATTTAAGTTTCAGTTTAGTGTACAAAACATTCTCGTATCAATCAGCAGTATGGAGTTATCGCGTGCAATTCGCGCTTTTAAAATAGCACATGAAGACAAAATCTACAAGCTTTTTTCATATAAAGGTACATCCAGTCGCAAACGAAATCCACAAAGTAAAGTCACATGGCAAGAAGGACATCTCAAGAAAAAGACTTTAATGCATGGAATGTTTCCACCTGATTTTGGTATAACACGCGTCTCTGGAATTACATTATATGATGGAGATTCATCATGTGAATTGTGGATTAAAACGGTCAAATACGCGCGTACGAGTACCACACTCACAAAGGTAAATTGCCACGAAAAACGTTTCAATGGTGATGGATATGCGCTTTTGATCACAGTACTTTACACAAACACGTCAATTAGAACCATCACAATACACGAAACATGTGCGTTCGATCAAATGCGCATATTTAATGCATTTATCAATGCATTACGTTTAAATCCAGTCCGTGATGATTCATCAAGATGGATTATAGACAACGATAGATCAAGAATGTTTGAAGGCAATGATCCATATGATTGCTTTTCGAGCATGTGTCGCTTGGCAAAACTGGCTGCGCCTCCTTCCATGCTTGAATTTCTTCTTTGCGTGGATCACGATATCGAAAATATTCGATCAAAAACATACTAAAACATCATGGCACTGTCTACGATAGAAATTCTCAGAAATCTCGCACATGAAGACGATACATTCAAGGAGCTCTACATCAACGCAAAAAATGGCTCATATTCTTGCTTGAGTGCTTTATTTGATGCGTTGTGTATTCACCCAAATGTCATTACTCGCATGCTAGTATATGTGCATCTGCAAACTCAATTCTGTCCACAATTGTCTCGATACATCACAGCTAGCACAATCATTGATGTCATTTATGCACCACACAATTTGTTCGATTTCAATGGATATTTCACCATTGCAAAGTCACTACAAATCAATTCTTCATTGCGCGTGTTGATCATACACGGCGTTGTTTCTGTCAATAGATTAAGCGTCACTCGTGCGTTTATAAATGCTTTGCGTTTGAATCCCACGCGACCTGACGAATCAAATTGGGAACTGTTCAATCCCAGCGCCAACTGTTTCGTGTTTTTGAAACTCACCGCAGACAAAAGCACGCCACCATCTATGCTCGAATTTCTTCTTTGTGCACATTAAAAAATGGCAAACACTGCCGCTGCCCTGGTACACAGAATTGAAATCAAAGACCCTACTTTGCAAACAATCGTTGTCAGACGCGAAGTGAGAGTGGGATCACGAAGTGGCGATGATGAAAAGCGACTTGTCGATGCATTGATGAAACTTCAACCTCCCGTTCGAGCCGTGTCTATTGCAAGCGCGAATCTTGGAGATGAAGAATTCAGTCGAATTGCCCAACACGTTGCTGCCAATCAAGATCTCAGCCACTTAAATTTGAGCGACAATAACGCCACTCATCTTGGCTTCCTTGCAATCGCGGCTGCTCTCTACAAACACACGTGTTTGAGATCTTTGTATTTGTTTGACAACAAAAACGTATCCACTGTCACAATCAATCGGGCGTTCATTGTTGCGTTGCGTTTAAATCCAGGCCTTTATGTTAGTCCATGTCTTTGGTACTTATATAACGCATATGAGACCGATGCATGCCGCCTGAGCTTCTTTGCTGAGAAATTCGCACCCCCGTCCATGCTTGAATTTCTTCTTCAAACTCACTAAAAAGTTTTCATTTATATACACATTTGAATACAAAAAAACATCAAAAAACAGATGAGTTCTCGAGATGGTGTTTTCTTGAATGGCCATCAGCTGCCAGACTCAAAAGTCGTTGAACTGATGGACTCTTTGGTCAATCAACCTGACGCTGTATCTCAAGTCTTCCTGGCTCACAACAAATTTACAGATGTAACTGGACGCAAGCTTGCACAGTGCGTCGCACGAAGCTCCAGCGTCATGCGTTTGATCTTGTCTTATAACGATTTTAGCGAAGCGACCTATTTGGCCATGGCAAATGCGCTGTGCGTCAATTCATCACTCAAAGAACTGCATATGCAAACCGAAGAAGTCATGGATCAAGTTTTGATTGATCGGGCGTTCGTCAATGCGTTGCGTCTTAATCCCACTCGCTCATCGAAAACACATTGGCAACTTTACACACAACACTACGATAGTCTCGACTTTAAACGTTTGAAAAACGCCGCGGACAAAAACACGCAGCCTTCAATGCTCGAATTTGTTTTACACATTCATTCAACATAAAGATGGCTCGGTCTGTTTTCGAAATATCGAAAAATTGCGGCTCAGATATTGTGTCTAAATACCATATTGCTTTTCATGCATTTTCTTTTGACGACCAAAAAATCGACGAATTGCTAGATGGTTTATGTGTTGAACCTAATTGCACACGTCGCATAACATTGTCATACAATCAGCTCACGCACGCGTCCAGCAATAAGCTCGTGAGATACATCACGCTCAGTACGAAACTTGAATCTCTCGATTTATCCCACAATTGGTTTTTAGATCAAACGTACTTTGACATAGCGCATGCATTAAAATTTAATTCATCATTACGATACTTGTCATTGTACGATTTCATTGGACGTAATGACATCTGGATAAATGACGCTTTTATCCACGCTCTTCGTCTCAACCCGTGTCGTCCACCTAATTCAGTTTGGTATATAACATATCCTACCAGAGACGAATTCGAGGGATTGAATACCGCCGCTCAAGAATGTACACCACCATCAATGCTCGAATTGCTTCTTCATGTTCATTCAGAAATCGAAATTAAACCAAAACTGCACTAACTCACACAACTGCGTGATTTCATTTTTTTTTCTCTCCGAATAACTTTTGCGCAAACAAAAATGTCATCTTGTCTCAGTGTAGATGATACCATAAAACGTTTGCAACAATGCGACACAACGCTAACAGAAATTTCAGTGTACACTGCTTGCGACAACTCCAAAATCGCAAAGGTAGTTGCACGTATGGCCAACAACAAGCGATTGAAAAAGATCTCATTGTCGGCCAAAGAACTAGTTGACGATATTGGACTTAAAATAGTTGAATATGCAGCATGCAGTTCAAAACTTGACATACTATCTTTGTCTCACAACAAACTTACTGAATTGACCATCATTGCTCTTGCTGATGCACTTTGTGTAAATTCATCACTGAGGGTTATGTATCTTCATAACAACTGTCACAAATATTCAGTGCACATAGATATTGCATTCGTTAACGCTCTGAGACTTAATCCACGTGACAAACTATATGTTCATCGACGTCACGCATCGAAATGGTGCATTTACACACACGCAGATGAATATGGATGGTACATGAACGCGTATCCACGTTTGAAATCAGTTGCAGAAAAATCATCGCCACCGTCCATGCTGGAATTTCTTCTTCGCGCTCATTCAGGTCCCAAAGAATTCAAACCAAAGAAACTGATGCATTCAAGTTGACTAAAGTTTTATCATTGACGTGAAGATGCAGGAAACAGTGAAAGTGTGAGAAGTTGCTGATAGTTCTCGGGAGAAACGATGATCTTGGCGTTCTGTCCCAGACTCGTGGCCATTTCTCTGGCGATCTCAATGTTATTTACGATCTGAATAATGTCGGTGTTCGAGAATCCAAGCGTTTTCAACTCAGACATGTAAGACAGACGCCGCGATTGTTCAATTTGCGCAATTCGAGCTGCAACATCTTGCTTGAGCGAGGTTTCTTGGTTGGTCACTTGGGCAAGTTCAACGGACTTATGCGCGAGGACAAGCTGTCGCTCGAATTTCTTCAATTGATTTTCGTGATCAATTCGTGCGAGATATTCAGCGTCCTCGCGCTCCCGTTCGGCCAAACGACGTTCTTGAACTAATTGATTCTCGCGAATGTGAGCCTTTTGCGCGTCGACAGATTGCTGTTGAACTGTCTCACCGAGATTCTTGTCAGGTTCGATGTTTTGCACCACCAACATCATCACAACGCATCCACAAGGTTCGATCTGATTGTTAATAGCTCTCTTCATCTGCTCGGCAATGTGCGTGTTTTGACCAATGGTGTCTTTGTAGTCCATGGCGTTGATGACTTGATATGTACCCGTTTCAACGCAATCTTCCAGAAAGCTGTAGAGGTTATCGTTGATGGACACGGCCAGAATGGGATCGACAATGGAAAAACGGAAGATCACATCAACGTCGACGACAACGCCGAATCTGTCGGTCACTTGGTACGACGGCGTATCCATACTGATGACTTGAGTAGGAACGAAAATGCTGTGATAATGAACCATGCTTGGAGTTCCATCCATAGTTTCGGTGTGGTACGACCAGTTGTTTTGGACGGGATGCTCAAACGGCCATAGGACGAGTCGATAGCCGTGCCTTTTCACCTTCTTTTGTCCACTTGAATCCACAACAACCATCACATGATTGGGAGGAACGTAGACAATCAATTTGTTGATTAATAAACAAATCACTCCGGCCACACTCACAATCACAATCCATGTAACGAGAAGTAGATCCATTTTTTTTGTCGACGAGGATTTTTTCTGAACAAAAAAAAATAGTCGTTTATATTTTCACGCAATCGAAATGTGTGCCGTGTCAGGTGTGGAAACGGCTGTTGAGCGGATCCGCGCACGCGATTCGTCATTACGAAGTCTTTATGTGAATTTCAAAAGCTACAAAGATGAAGATCTTGAAGAATTATTTCATCTTTTGACAACAACAAACAACACAATTTTGTTCATAACTTTGATTTACAATCATCTCACAGATGTAACAGGACATCGCATCGCACAGTATCTTTCAACGGGAACGCGAATCAAACGACTCGATTTGCATAGCAACCATTTTACAATGAAGACATTCGTGGCAGTGGCAAGAGCATTATCAACGAACACATCTCTTGAACACCTATATTGTGTTCCATCTATGCGCATTATCGATTCCAGCGTGATGGTGGCGTTTTGTCATGCCATTCGTCTCAATCCAGTTCGCTCGCGGACTTCTGTCTGGGAAATATTTACTCGGGACAACGATTTTCCGAAAATTTTAAAACACGCTGAAAAAAGCACACCACCTTCCATGCTGGAATTTCTTCTTTGTTCACACTCGCCTGAATAAAACAAACAATGGAAGAAAGTGCATGCACTGTGCATTGTGCTGTAAAACGTGTTCAAGATCAAGACCGCACGTTAGAATACCTTAACTTTCACAATCAACGTCATTCTGATGCGCAGATGGCTATGGTTGTATATTGTTTGATTATTCATCCAAATGTGGTCTCCAAAATATACTTTGGTCTCAATCAACTTACCGATGAAACAGGCGCGAAACTTGCTCAATTAGTTGCTAACACCATTTCTCTTAAGTTGTTGGACTTGAGAGCAAACAAATTCGGTTGTCTCACTTATTCAACAATCGCAAGATCATTGTGCGTTAATTCTTCATTGGTAATCTTGCGTTTGTGTGGAAACACGGCTGTCCAGCGCTATCATTTTGATCACGAATTTATCAACGCCTTGCGTCTTAATCCTGTTCGTGACCTAAAGTCTGAATGGCGTATATACACGCGTACAAATGAATTCAATCGTCTTAAAGACGCAGCTGAAAAACACGTAGCTCCATCGATGCTCGATTTTTTGCTTTTTATGCATTTGGGAACAAAATGAACACGATATCAAAGTATATCGAGTGCATCGACGACGATGTGTCCACTTGTCGCATAGTCAATTTGAACTACAAACAACTCGTCGATTCAAATTTGTCAAAACTGGTCGATCATTTGTTGATTCATCCCAATGTTATAATAGAAATATGGTTGATTCACAATCAATCGACAGACGCGACGGGATCAAGGCTGGCACAATATGTGTCCATCAGCTCGAATATTAAAACATTGAGCTTGCGGTACAATCATATTAGCATCGAAACCTATATTGATTTGGCCACAGCATTGCGCGTGAATTCATCACTCCAATACTTGTTTTTGTACGACAATCTTAAAGAACACAAGGATTATATCGATGCCGCATTCATCGACGCGTTGCGTCTCAACCCCGTTCGCTCACCGATGTCCGTTTGGTGGCTGTGTTCATGTTTGAGTGCATTTGAGAAATTAAGAGATACAGCAGAAAGAGCGACACCGCCATCGATACTGGAATTTCTACTTTGCGTGCATTTAAAAACACGGAAAAGCTTAAAAAGAAAACACATTAAAAAATAAAAAAAATGAATAAATTGTCAAAGTATTCAGATCGCGTCAGGTGGCGTGATCCCATAACTGATCGCATCAAACTTGTCCACAAACATTTAACGGATTCCAAGTTCGAGGAATTGCTTGATTGTCTACTGTTGTACTCCAATTTCGTCAATGATATATTTCTAGAGTACAACGAGCTAACAGATAAATCTGGCATCAAGCTGGCGCAACTTTTGACTGGTACAACCTCTTTTATCAAATGTTTGGATTTAATGTACAATTGTTTAAAATCGCCGACGTTTTTGGCTATAGCAGCGGCCTTGAGAGTCAACACATCGCTGCGCGTCTTACGCCTATTCGGTAATAATACCTACAAGAAAAAAACGGCATTTGTCGACGCGTTGCGACTTAATCCCGTACGTCCAGCCAAGTCCGAATGGATGTTATATAATCACTCAAATAGTTTTAATCAACTAACGCACGCAGCCGAAAATTCTATTCCACCTTCCATGCTCGAATTTGTACTTTGCGTGCATTTAAATATTGAAGAAATTAAAACGAGAATACATTGAAAGAAAAAAAATGAGTGCGTACATAGAGCGTCTTCAGCAACGCGATCCCACCCTTGAGGTTATAAATTTTACCTCCAGACAACACACTGATTTGGATGCTGCCGGAGTAGTTGAATATCTATCAACTTACCCAGTCTTTGTTAAGCGTTTGTGGTTGGGTCAAAATCGCTTTACAAACAAAACTGGCGTCAAGTTGGCTCAATTTTTGTCTAATAGTACCACCATTGAGCATCTGAGCCTACATAATAATTGTTTTAGCGAACCAACTTATCTAACTATAGCAGCGGCATTGCGCGTCAACACAACACTGCGCATATTGCATTTATTTAACGGATTTTTGGTGGATCGGACTATTATCGACGCGGCGTTTATATACGCACTGCGTCTCAATCCAATCCGTCCAGTTGATTCAAAATGGCGGTTGTACTCTGCTGTCTGGGATGAACTCGATTACAATCGACTTAAATCCATCGCCGAAACATCTACACCACCTTCCATGCTCGAATTTCTACTTTGCGTGCATTTGAACACAGAAAAAATTGAAACAAAAGAAATACATTAAACACACAAATGAGTTCTGCACCAAAGCGTTACATCAAAAGACTCAAATCATACGACAACACTTTCAAAAAAATCGTGTTACATGACGAGTATGACGATTTTGGATTGAGTGATTTATCTAGTTGTTTGTCGCTCTATCCCAATGTCATCACAACTCTACGACTTGCCACCAATCGGTTAACTGACATAACAGGAGTTAAATTAGTTCGATTCGTGGCAACCAGTTCGACTGCCAAAATATTTGACATGAGATACAATCAAATAGGGACGGCAACACGTCTTGCATTGGCTGCAGCACTGCGCGTGAATTCATCACTGCGAGACATATTTCTGAACGGCAACCAGACAGTAGATAGAAATCTCGTAGATGCAGCGTTTATCGAAGCACTTCGACTCAATCCCCGCCGTCCTCACTTGTCATGGTGGCGACTCTACACATTTAGCTCTACAGATGCTGACTACCAGAGATTGAAAGACGCAGCCGATAAATCCACGCCACCCTCTATGCTAGAATTCCTTCTTTACGTGCATTTAGATACGGAAAAAATTAAAAGAAAAATACATTGAAAAAAAATGCTCAAGATGTCGACGTATTTGGCGCGACTCAGAGACCGTGATCCCGATCTCGAACGGATCAACAAAACAGGAAGTCGGCGTGGAGATTTCGCGATAAGTGAATTAGTTAAATCGTTGACGTTCCGTCCCGATGTTACCACGGTGCTTCTGCTTTCTGATAACAAATTAACAGACATTACAGGAATCAATATAGCTCAATATGTAGCTGTCAGTCCTGTCCTCGAACATTTACGTTTGATGTACAATCGCGTCACAATAATAACGTTTTTGAAAATAGCAGCCGCGCTTCGTGTCAACACCTCACTGAAAGATTTGTACTTGGCTGAGAATTATCCAATGAAGGATGATCAAATTGATGCTGCGTTTGTCGATACTTTGCGCCTGAATCCGGTTCGTTCAACTGAATCGAGTTGGCACCTTTATTATCGCCCAACTTCTGAACATGATGTTGATTTCAACCGACTGAAAGACGCAGCCGAGAAATCCACGCCACCTTCTATGCTGGAATTCCTTCTTTACGTGCATTTGGATATGGAAAAAAATTGAACCAAAAATACATTGAAACAAAATGAGCAAAATATCAAAATATATAAAGCGGCTCGCGCGCCATGACACCACTTTAAAGCGCATCGCTTTGTACAACAATCACAAAACAGACACAGATCTAGCCGAGTTGATTAAATGCCTGCTGACCCGTCCAGATGTCGTCAAGGCTATATGGCTGGGCTGTAATCGGCTAACGGACAAGACAGGCGTCAAGTTATCCAAATACGTGACTGTCAGCTCCAACGTCGTATCGCTGAGCTTGTTTAACAATCAATTAGGCGAGGCGACGTATCTGGCCTTGGCGGCAGCGCTGCGCGTCAATTCGTCACTACAGTTTTTGTGTCTGTTCGACAACCCGCCGGTGGACCAAAAGCGTATCGACGCGATGTTTATCGACGCGCTGCGACTTAATCCCATCCGTCCAGTCAAGTCTGAATGGCTATTGTTTTCATCATGTTACTCCGATATCGATTTCAAACGACTGAAAGACGCAGCCGAGAAATCCACGCCACCTTCCATGCTTGAATTTCTTCTTTGCATGCATTTGGACAAAGAAAAAATTGAACCCCATGAGTCTCATATCAAAATACGTGAAGCGATTTGAGTGTCGCGATCTCACGCTCAAGTACATCAAACTCACCTACAAGCAACTCACTGATTCAGAATTATCTGAGTTGGCAAATTGTTTGTTAGCATATCCTAATGTTATCGAGAATGTGTATTTGGGCACGCCTGTGGTATCAAACAAGATAAAAGCCCAATTGGCTCGATACATGGCCATTAGTTCCACCATCGAAGTGTTTAGCTTGCAACATCAATTTATCCCTGTGACATTTTTTGCAGTGGAGCTAGCGGCAGCGTTACACACCAATTCGTCGCTCAAGACATTGTTGTTGTTCGAAAACCAAACCGCCGATCGGACTTGCATAGACATTGCGTTTACCGTCGCACTAAGACTCAATCCTGTTCGACCGGCCGACTCAAATTGGGTTTTGTATTCATGGCCTAGCGTATTCAAGAAGTTGAAAGACGCAGCAGAGAAATCCACGCCACCTTCCATGCTGGAATTTCTACTTTGCGCGCATTTGGACACAGAGAAAATTGAAACAAAAATACATTAAAATCTCAAATGGGTATTGTATCGAAATATACGGAACGCCTCAGTCGCCGCGATCCCACTTTAAAGCGGATAGATCTGTTCGGCAAGCAAATCACCAACTCAGAGCTGAGAGAGCTGGCGGACTGTCTGCTGACCCGTCCCGATG
>Ga0066601_10000204_pt1 | contig 26790 bp, 31 predicted proteins | sample Medcelwee11metaG_FD_59487 | JGI IMG/M metagenome (GOLD analysis project Ga0066601, IMG submission 59487) | Freshwater pond sediment microbial communities from the University of Edinburgh, under environmental carbon perturbations - Medium... | ecosystem: Environmental > Aquatic > Freshwater >... | reverse complement strand
CCTACACGATTAACAATTACAGCTTTTAAAGCGGATTTAACAGCCTTTTGCCTAGTAAACCAGAAACTAATTAATAAATACGATGAAATACCTACACCTTCCCAGCCTAAAAATAATTGAGCAAAATTTTTAGCAGTTACTAAAAATAACATAAATGCAGTAAATAATGATAAATAACTCATAAATCGCACCAAAAAAGGATCCCCATTCATATAATCATAAGAATATAAATGTACCAAACATGAAATTGCGGTAACAACAATTAACATTACACAAGTTAACGAATCATACAGGAAACCCCATGAAAAATTTAATATTGAAACTTTAAACCAATCAAAACATGTTAAATAACAAACACTTTGCATTAAACAAACTTCATAAAAACAAAATAACGACACCATTAACGCAAAAAAACAATTCGTTATAGCAATTATAGAACTACCAATTCTACCAAAGAAACGGCCAAATAACCATAACAAAAGAACACTACTTATTGGAAAATATAAAACTAATAAATACATTTTTAACCTTTTATATTTTGTATACTATCAACAGCAATATAACCTTGCAATCTATAAAACACAACCAAAATGGCTAATCCAATCGCAGACTCGGAAGCTGCAACAGTTAGAATAATTAAAGTAAAAATCTGACCAACCAAATCCCACCAAAGCAATGAGTATAAAAGAAAATTAATATTACAAGCCAATAAAAGTAATTCAATTGACATTATAACAATAATAATATTTTTCCGACTGAAAAATATTCCATATACTCCTATAAGAAACAAAACAAACGGCAAATATAAAAACCAAATCATGGCTTTATCCATTTACACTAATTTTATTATACCATAAAGACCAAGTTGGGAAATCAAATGCTTCAATATGAATTGGCATAAAACCGTGATTAACTCCACAAATTTCACTACACTGTCCATAATAAGTTCCAGGATACCATATATACATAAATGTTTGATTCAATCGTCCAGGACAAGCATCCATTTTAACACCTAATGCAGGAACAGCCCAACTATGTAAAACATCAGTAGAAGTTATAATTAAACGAATATAAACATTTGCAGGTAAAACCAATGGATTATCAGTTTCCAATAAACGGCGATCTCCAAACGCAAGCATATCTGTTGGAACCATATAACTAGTAATCTCATGCGATTTTAAGTTATCAATATCTAAACCATTAGCACTATCAAATCCAAAACAATTAATTTCATAAGTCCAATACCATTGATGACCTATAACTTTAATTACCAACATACTTTGATCAACATACTCGTCCATTGAATACAACAATAAAAAAGAAGGAATAGCAATACATAACAAAATTAATGATGGAATGATTGTCCATACAACTTCAATTGTTGTCCAATGATGAAAATTCTTCAATTCCCAACTGAATAAAAACTTTTTATACTGATTTTCAATAATATCATTTTTTAAATTAACAAATGGATTATTACGAACACTTTCATTTAAATAAGCACTCCAAGCAACGCTACTTGAACTTGCTAAATGAGTTTTAAGAACATTTTGTGCTGGTAATTTATCTAAAAATTGAACAAATAGATGTTTGACTAAACGACGCCAATGCCAAGTAAAAGCATATTCTCTATGTGCTACAAAAATCCATATTAACAACCAACCAACAAATCCAATGATAAAAAATAAATAGAAACAAATATACGCGTGCAAATCAATAATACCATCCATAATAGGACTTGCTGGCCCTTGAAACGCCGCTTGACCGTAATCAGCTGCTCCAACAAAAGTTGGGGTATGATCAAAACTTCCAAAAGAGTTATTAATAAAAACTCGTCCTAACTCAGACATTTTGTTCGAAAATAATTGTACAGCATTAAATAACATACAAATTTTAGTGAAATAATTATAATAACCTCGGTGGAGATGGGATTTGAACCCACATCATTCAAGTCGACAACCTGACCCTTTACCATTAAGATACTCCACAAAATACCCCCTGCGGGATTTGAACCCGCGTTACTGCCTTGAAAGAGCAATGTCCTGACCAAACTAGACGAAAGGGGTATTTTGTGCATTGTTATAATATAAGGATGAAACTATATTCAACTTGCTTTTTTATTCAACACCAATAAATAAAACAAGCATTACATGGGGTACGAGGTCAAAATGGTTTCGAAATATGTAATTATAAAAATATAGTTCCACTAGTTTTTAGCCTTGACGGAAGTCAGAATTGAACTAACATCTACAGATCATGAGCCTGTCGGGTTACCATTACCCCATTCCTTTAACACTAAAATACCCTTGATAGGATTCGAACCTATATCTCAACCATTATGAGCGGTTTGTTTTAACCATTAAACTACAAGCCCTTCCTTATAAAACAAAATGCGAATATAACTCAGCGGTAGAGTGCCAGATTGTGGTTCTGGAAGTCATGGGTTCAAATCCCATTATTCGCCTTAAAAAAAAAAAGAACTAACTAAGCTTTTCGTGTAACCAAAACGTTATGCGGCAACAAAGCTAATACTCGTTTACGTATTTGCAAATATACACGGTAAGTTTTTAAAATCAATAGGGTAATAATACTATCTTTCGAAACTTGTTTTTCTTCCGCAGGATTTGTCGCAAATGTAATCGCTAATGTCACCATAAACCAAACTAATGAGATCGCAGACAAAAATGAACCATATGAACCTAAAAAATTATAAAAACTATACGCATCAGGATAATCTGGAACACGACGTGGCATACCAGAAATTCCTAAAAAATGCATAGGACCAAAAGTTAAATTTACAGAAAAAAATAATGACCAAAAATGGACCGCTCCGTAAATCTCAGAAAACCGATATCCGGTTAATAAAGTAAAATAATAATAAAACCCTGCCAATAAACCAAAAACTGCTCCCATAGATAATACATAGTGAAAATGCGCTACTACATAATAAGTATCATGTAACATTACATCCAAACCTGCATTCGCTAAAACAACACCACTCAATCCACCAACAGTAAATAAGAAAATAAATCCCAATGCCCATAAAGTAGGTACAATAACACGTAAATGACCCCCATAAAGAGTCATTAACCAACTAAAAATTTTTATACCAGTTGGAACAGCAATAATCATGGTTGCTGCAGTAAAATAAGCCCGAGAATCAACATCCATACCTACGGTATACATATGATGAGCCCATACAATGAAACCTAAAACTCCAATAGATAACATAGCATAAACCATTCCTGCATGTCCAAAAACAGGTTTACCAGCGACAGCCTCAACAACTTGACTGATTACACCAAATGCTGGTAAAATAATAATATAAACTTCGGGATGACCAAAAAACCAAAATAAATGTTGAAACAAAACCGGATCTCCACCACCTGCAGGCTCAAAAAATGAGGTTCCTAAATTTCTATCAGTTAAAAGCATGGTTATTCCTCCGGCCAACACTGGCACTGCTAACAATAATAAAATGGCTGTTACAAAAATTGACCATGCAAACAACGGAATACGAGCAAATGTTATATGAGGTGCGCGCATATTTAAAAAAGTAGCAATAAAATTAATTGCTCCTAAAATTGACGAAATTCCAGCTAAATGTAAACTAAAAATAGCCAAATCAACAGAAGGGCCAGAATGACTTATAACTCCAGATAAAGGTGGGTAAACAGTCCAACCAGTACCTACTCCACCTTCTACCATTGCGGATACAACCAATAATAATAATGAGGGAACTAATAACCAAAAACTAATATTGTTTAAACGAGGAAAAGCCATGTCCGGCGCCCCTAACTGCAAAGGAACAATATGATTTCCAAAACCTCCAATTAAAGCAGGCATTACCATGAAAAAGATCATAATAAAAGCATGCGCTGTAATTGAAACATTATAAAGCTGAAAATTTCCATTAAAAAACTGATTTCCTGGGGCAATTAATTCTGCACGAATCATAAAAGAAAACATAGACCCAACAATACCTGAAAAAATTGCTAATAATAAATATAATGTACCAATATCACGATGATTTGTACTACATGTCCAACGAAAAAGAGATTCTCTCAAATTTAAATTCATTTGTTACGATAAAAAATTTTATTTCCTCTTTGTACCTGAATAGCAATATCTTGCTTCTTGCGCAAACTTAACAATTGTTGATAGCGACAATCAACTGTCAATACAATTGCTCCGATCATCGCAACTAATAAAACAAATGCTGCACCAAAAAAACTATAAAAATACGAAGTATACAAAACTCTTCCAATTGCAATAATATCCTCAACACCATAAAATAAATCAACCCATTGTGTTTCAAAAAGTATTGTTTCAGATGTTCGTAAAAAGGGGGAAATATCATCCGCAACAATTAGATTATCCACAAACCTCATCACCCCTGTTAACAAAAAGATGAAACATACACCAAAACTTATTAAAGAAATTAAACCATACCAACTAAAACCTTTTTGCGCGGTTGTATTTATTATATTTAACATCATAACAACAAATAAAAATAATACCGCTATTGCACCTAAATAGACAATAACAAATACATATGAAACAAATTCAATTCCTAATGAAAACAATAAAATTGCAGTATTAAAAAACGTTAATACTAACGCTAATACAGATTGTACTGGGTTCTGCAATAAAACCACGGCTGTTGCCGATAATAGTACTAATAAAATTATAAATAAACTCATCATCTTTGTATTTGCTTAACCGAAATGCTAAAAATTTTACGGCGATTACGCCCTTTACCTTTTTTATAAATTCGCGAACCCTCAACTTTTAAACCGCTCAAATAAGAACTCTTTGTCAAATGCTTTTTAACTCGAGAAAATAACCTAATAGGTAATTCCTTATAAACTTTCTTAAACGTTTTGGGGAAACTCGCAATCTTAAAACCCCATTTCTTCAATTTCTTAAACTTCTTACCATATTTCTTTGATCGTAACAAAAATAATTCATTACGATTCTTTTGACGCTGAAAAAACGATGCTTCAGTCTTTAATAAATTAAACACTCCCGCACCATAACGACCTAATAAAATATAGTAGGGAATAAGTTTACGGTTGGCTCTTGAAACCATCCGGCTTCGGCGCAAGGAGAAAAAACGTCCTCGTATACTTTGACGTTTTTTTTTCATTGCCGTAACACCTAAATAATGTAAAATACGTCTATATAACGCAAAACTAAACTGTGAACCTTCATACACCCTAAAAGCCTTTATTTTAGTCGTTCGAGCAATTGAATTTGAAACATAGCGATTTGTACGCTTTAACAACCTTTTAATTCGTTTAGAATTAATTCTCTTTACAGCAAAAGATAAAACTTTTTGTAAAAAAGAAGTTCGTCGCATGCAAAAACCAGTACTCAAAGAACCTAAAACATTTAAATAAAATAAACCCAACGATAATTCAGATGAATCATTTCCTGGAATCATATAAACCGTACCATAAGGACGTACATTTGTATCTGTGAAACCGATCGATGGAATTTTGAATTTTAAACATTCAAATAACACGTCATAGGAACGTTTTACACTTGACAACACAAAAAGAGATGGAAATTTGAAAAAATTAATACAAATAGAGTTTCTTTTTATCCTCCATTTGTCTCTATATAAATACCGTCCGCTCCAAAACTTTCTGTAATTTGTTAACGTACCAGGAAACCAATAACCCCAAAAAACAATTTGTCCCCATTTCTTATAAAATAATTTTATCCAATGCAATACACTTTTACTCGAGTCACTAAACCCAACAAAACCATAACCCTTTATTACTGAACTTAATAACTTACTACTTTTACGCATCGATAATAAAGTAATCTCAAGATTAATTAGAACCTTATTTTGAAATACACGCTCCATAAAATAAGAATACCCTTTATCCCAAGAACCCGCTTCATTACCTAAATGCATTTTACTTTCAATTAATTGGCTTAAATTTAAACGTAAAAGCATTCTCTAAACAAACACGTAACAACTTAATGATAAAATAGGACTTTCAACCAAATAAATAAACCATACAGGTAAAAATAATAAAATCAAATTAACAAAACCACTAGCAAACAAAATCACACTATTTAATAAAGGCATGGGCAAAACAAACATTTGTACAGATACGTCTTTAGAAACATCAAAAAATAATAAACGAACCAAACGTAAATAATAAAAAACACTGATTACTGTTACTAGAAGAACAAATATACACAAAAAAAAAAAATCAGACCATACCAAATTATAAAAAACTAAAAACTTAGATAAGAAACCGCCCATAGGAGGTAACCCAGCTAAAGAGAAAATCAGTATGCAAAATAAAATACAAGCAATAGGCGCAGTAAAAAATAAGCCCTTTAATTCACTTAATCGCTTTATTTTTAAATGTTCTTCCGACCTTATACCTAATAAAAAACTAAAAATTCCAAAGGTAATAGTAATATAAATTATAAAATAAATATGACCTGCAATTAAACCGGAAAAATTACCAACACAAAAACTCAAACCAATAAATCCGGTATTTGAAATTGTACTAAAAGCTAATAAACGTTTAACTCGTGTTTGTAATAATGCCCCAAAAGTACCGTACAAAATAGAACAAATACTACTTATCAACAAAAAATTATAAAAATAATTGCCATTAGGTATAACAAAGAAAATTGTTACAAATCTCGTTAAAATATTTAACAATGCTATTTTCGGAACAACAGAAAAAAATAACGTTATAATAGTAGGTGCTCCTTCATAAACATCGGGAATCCAATTACTAAAAGGAAATAACCCTAATTTAAAAAATACACCTAAAAAAATAAATGATATTCCAACAACTAAATTATAATCAAATGTTTGAATACTTGCACAAAAAAGCGCATAATCACTTAAATTTGTTAATCCACTAACACCATACAATAAACTAATTCCAAACAAAATTAAACACGATGCTACAGAGCCCATAATAAAATATTTTAATCCTGATTCAACCGAATAAATTCGATTGTATTTTAAAGAGGCTAAAATGTATAAAGGTAAACTTTGTAACTCTAATCCAACATAAAATAAAATCAAGTCATTCGAACTTATTACTAACAACATCCCTAATACAGCTAACAAAACTAATAAACTAAACTCATAGGATTTAAATTTCTCATATTCAACATAGGATAAACTTAATAAGAAAAATACAATCGTAGAACCAATTAAAAGTACTTTGCAAAATGATCCATATTCAGTTACACAATACAATGAAGTACTTGTAATCAAAACATTAAACTCATAAAGAAATAGTAAATTTATTAAAAACAATAAGCTTATTAAGATACTAAAACCAATTAGCACTTGTGATAACCAATTAGTACTTTTAAATTCTAACCGACTTAAATATAAACCAAAACAAATCAAAAGAACAATCGCTGTTCCATACGTAAACTCGGGTATTTCAAAAACCCTTAATTCAATTCGTTGTAAAAATGCCATCATTTTTAATACTTCTCTATATAAAATAAATTATAACAAAAATCTTCAATAAAATTAAAATAATAAACCGATCCTATACCAAATAGTAATACTATAACAAATAAAAACCCTAAAATAAAAAATTCACTTCGTGTTAAATCTGAAAAACCATACAACGTATTACCTCGTAAAGAACCAAACATTACACGATTATAAAGCCAAATAGAATACACCGCACTAAATACCAAACCAATACCAGATACTAAAAACAAAACCAAATTTTGACGGACCAAACCTATTGAAACTAAAAATTCTCCGACGAAACTACTTGTTCCGGGAAAACCCATATTCGCCACTAAGAAAAATAACAAAAAAAAACTATAAATCGGCATTAATAAAGTTAAACCCCCATAATAATAAATATTCCGAGTATGATAACGATCATACAACATACCCACACAAAAAAACAATGCACCCGATACAATACCATGACTTAACATTAAAAATACGGACCCAACAAAGGCCTGAAAATCAAAAGAAAACAAACCCAATACCACAAAATTCATATGAACAATTGACGAATACGCAATGATTTTTTTTAAATCTATTTGACGCAATGTACTAAATGAACAATAAATGATACCTAATAAACTAAAAAACATAACAACAGGCGCCATAAACTCATTATACTCACTAAAAATAGATAAAGAAACTCTAATCATTCCAAAACCACCCAATTTTAATAAAACACCTGCCAATAAAACAGAACCCGCTGTTGGGGCTTCAACATGCGCTTCTGGCAACCAAATATGAACCGGAAACATTGGTATTTTTGCAGCAAACGCAATAAAAAAAAAAAACCACAAAATAATTCCAGCTAAAAAAGGTAGCAAACTGATTTTATTAAACAGAGTACTTAAAAGAATCATATCACAAGAACCTAACTGAACATACAAAAATAAAATTCCTATTAACATAAAAATTGAACCAAATAAAGTATATAAAAAAAACTGATACGCCGCGTGTATCTTTCGTTCCCTAGATCCCCAAACACCAATCATCAAAAACATAGGAATTAAAATCGACTCAAAATAAATATAAAACCATAATAAATCACCAGAAAAAAACACATTATATAATAGAAATTCAATTAAAAACAATAACATAATATTTAAATTTAAAAATTTTAAATTTGATTCAATATTATATAAAATACATAAAAAAATTAAAAAACCAGTTAATAAACTAAACGATAAACTTAATTCATCAACAATCACATCACTCTCAAATCCAAACCAATCCTCACCAGCATAAAACCTTATGAAAAAATCACGATTCTCGGGAAATTGAACGTATAATGCTTGAATATCTAACGTACGCATATAAAGCTTATTATAAGGCACTAAAGTTAAAATACAATTCAAAACAAGCAAAATTAACAAAAATATACAATTACAAACAGAAATCCATAAAGACATCTTTGGAAAATTCCTAAAAAAAATAAATCCAATTAAAATAATTAAACCCATATAGGATAAACCATCATAAAGATAGACTTCTACACGATTCAAAAAAATAATTAAATTTCCAGCCTTAAGGGTCGATGCTAATAATAAATAATCAGACTCATAAACAAGTGAACCAAAAAATAATTCAACTATTTCATTCACATGATATTTGGGGGAATAATAAAAAGATTCCACCGTTTTTTGTAATGCTATTACAGTATTTATATTTACCATTTGTTTTATCCATTAAAATTAAGATAAGCCTTTTAATAGGTGGCTAACCTTTGAACAAACCCAGATATTCAGTACTAAAGGTGATGTTAAATTAAACGTTTTATAAACATCATACTTTAGCATACGAACTTTTAATTTTATCGCAACAGTTGAAGAGGTACTAAATAACTTGATCATTACACCCCAAACAAGATGATAAATATAACCATCCTCTCCAAACTCTAATAATTTAAGACCAACCACAGATCCTTTTTTTATAGTTGTTTTTAACCCTTTTAAATGAAATTTTAAAATCATACTAAATAATAATTTTTTATTTTAAAAGAAAGGCTAGAATCGGAATCGAACCGATATATTAAATTTTGCAAATTCATACATTAACCATTATGTTATCTAGCTTTCCCCATCAGGACTAAATAAAAGACAAATAAAAATAATACTCGAGAAATACGAACTGATGGAATACTTTTTCTTTTTAAAGACCACTTTATTTCATTTACTCTTAACGAGATAAAAGAATAATTGGATTTAATTAACAAATCTTTCTTCCATGAACCTAATTTCTTTAAAACTTTATGGCCTGATACAGCACACAATATACCAGTTTTAGAAGAACCAGCACGGGGTTTTTTTAATAAAATTTTCATGTTTAATAAATAAAATTTGTGTGAGTAGCTCAGTGGTTAGAGTAGAAGTTTGAAAAACTTTTGGTCGGCGGTTCGAATCCGCCCTCACACAACATCCGCTTGGTGGAATGGTAGACACGGTAAACTCAAAATTTATTTTCCTAAAGGAAATATCGGTTCAAGTCCGGTAGCGGATAAACATAACATCCTAATGACCTGGCTCTGAGAAAGAATCATTCAAATAAATACTTACCAAAACTGCAAAAACATAAGCCTGCAAAAATGCAATACCCACCTCTAAAAAAAAAATTAAAATAACCAATACTAAGGGGATTAACGGCAAAAAATCAAAAAACAACACACTACTACCATTTATAAAGGCAATATTACCTTTTACATAGAATGACGTCAAAATAAATAATAACGCGTGGCCAGAGGTCATATTAGCAAATAACCGAATTGCTAAGCTAAACATGCGAGATAAATAGGATACAAATTCAATTACAACTAAAAATGGAACTAAAGCAACCGGAACATCTTTAGGAACAAATAAATTTAAAAAATTTAAACCATGACGCTCAAACCCTAAAATTGTTAAACCAGTAAAAAACATAAAACTCAATGTAAAAGTAGTCATTAAATGACTTGTTAAAGTGAAACCAAAAGGAAACAAACCAAAAATATTAAACACTAAAATAGAAACAAACAAAGTCATTAATAGTGGAAAATAATCTTTAGCTTTTGCACCTACTTGCTGCAAAATAATACTATAAATAAAATTATACAAACTCTCCAAGCTAAAGAAATAAACGTTTGGAATCAAAAAGCCATTAACAAAATTTAACGCAGCCAAGAAAAATACAACCGTAAAAAGTGAAATACAAATCATTTCTAATAAATAATTTGTTATAAATAATTTTATACCAAACAAAATTTCCGTATGGAAAATAAAAAAAATTTCAAATTGTTCTAATGGAGAAAAATATAACATTTTATTTTACTACTGATTTTTCATACTGTCCTTCAAGCCATTCAATCGCTGGTAACACGAAGAAAAAATGAGCAAAATAATAAAAGGTGCTTACTTTACTCAAGCTCAAATAGGGCTCTTCCAAAGGCATTCCACCAATCCAAAACAAAATAAAAAAATTAAAAATAAATAACCAAAAAAAAAAAGTTCCAATCAATTTAAATCTTGCAGAACGACATATAGGCTTAACATAATATGGAATAATAACTAAAATTAAAATAGCAAATAATAACAAAACAACACCTAACAATTTATTAGGTACAGACCGTAAGATTGCATAAAAAGGTAAAAAATACCATTCCGGTACAATATGTGCAGGTGTAGACTGTGGATTAGCTGGAATATAATTATCTGGATGACCTAAATAATCCGGATACGCTAACATAAAAACCAACATTATATACGTACAAAATACGATACCATGAATATCTTTAACTAAATAATACGGCATTAACGGAACATCATCATATTTTTTAAACGAAACACCCAGCGGATTATTAGAACCATGCTCATGTAATAAAACAATGTGTAATAATACCAAACCTAAAATTAAAAATGATAATGTATAATGTAAACTAAAAAATCTATTTAAAGTTACCGTACTAACAGAAAAACCACCCCAAAGCCATTTTAAAATATCAACTCCTATAACAGGAACTGTCGAAACTAAATTAGTAATTACTGTTGCAGCCCAATAACTCATTTGACCCCAAGGTAATACATAACCTAAAAATGCCGTAATAATCATTACTAAAAAAATAATTACTCCTACAATCCATAATAATTCACGTGGTTTACTATAAGAAGAATAATATAAACCGCGAAAAATATGTAAATATACCAATAAAAAAAAAAATGAAGCACCGTTTGCATGCCAATAACGTAAGAACCAACCATAATTTACATCACGCATAATATGCTCAACACTATTGAAAGCCATATCCGTATGAGGAACGTAATGCATTGCCAAAAAAATACCGGTCAATAATTGCAAAATAAACACAAATAGAATTAATGAACCAAAATTCCAGAGATAATTTAAATTCGACGGACTTGGATAATGCCAAGCACTCCTATAAATTGCTAATAAAAAATGAAACTGTTTTATTAAACGCATAAAAATTTAACGATCTACTTCTCCAAAAACTATATCTTGGGTTCCAATAATAGTAACAACATCCGCAATCATATGCCCTTTAGACATAAAATCTAAACCTTGCAAATGAAAAAAACCAGGTGAACGAATACGGCATCTATAAGGCTTATTAGTTCCATCAGACACTAAAAATACGCCAAACTCACCTTTGGGTGCCTCAACTGCACGATACATGCTTCCTTGAGGAATCACAAAACCTTCCGAAAACAATTTAAAATGATGAATTAAAGATTCCATAGAATGTTTCATATGAGCCCTTGAGGGAGGCACAATTTTATTATTCTCGGTTTTTACAGGACCTGATTCAATCAAATTTATACATTGATTTAAAATATGAATACTTTGACGCATCTCATGAACACGAATTAAATATCGATCATAACAATCACCATTTAAACCAACCGGAATTTCAAACGAGATAGAATCATAAATTTCATAAGGTTGATTCTTACGTAAATCCCAAGAAATACCTGAACCTCTAACCATTACTCCAGTAAAACCATGATTTAAAGCCTCTTCAGCAGTAACAACACCAATATCAACCAATCTTTCTTTCCAAATACGATTACCGGTTAAAAGTTCTTCTAACTCATCAACTCTTGCACTAAATTGAACAATAAACGTATAAATATCATCTAACAAACCAATAGGCAAATCTTGATCAACACCTCCAGGTCTAATATAAGCTGCATGCAATCTCGCACCGGAAACCCTTTCATAAAATTCCATTAATTTCTCCCGTTCCTCAAAACCCCAAAGAAAAGGAGTCAACGCACCAACATCAAGAGCGTGCGTAGTAATCGCCAATAAATGATTCAATATACGCGTAATTTCAGCAAAAATAACCCGAATATATTGGGCTCTAACAGGAACGTCACACTGCAAGAGTGCTTCAACCGCTAAAGAATAAGCATGTTCTTGAGCCATCATAGAAACATAATCTAAACGATCAAAATAAGGTAGAGCTTGCAAATAATTCTTGGTTTCAATTAATTTCTCAGTACCTCGATGCAATAGACCAATATGTGGATCAGCTCGTTCAACAACCTCGCCATTTAATTCTAAAACCAACCGTAAAACACCATGTGCAGCTGGATGCTGAGGACCAAAATTTAACGAAAATGATTTTAATTCTTGTAATTCCATAGTCTACTCACCAATCTTTTACTTCAACATCCCAAGGACTCAGTCCTTCTTGCAATCTAAACTCCTGACTTATTTCTAAATCAACCGATACTACACTTTTTTGTTCATCATCATAAAAAACCTCGGTAAAACCACTTAAAGGAAAATCTTTACGTAAAGGATAACCAGCAAAACCATAATCAGTTAAAATACGACGCAAATCGGGATGATTAGCAAAAAAAACACCATACATATCCCAAACCTCCCTTTCTAACCAATTAGCACCTTTAAAAACCGACGTAAGAGAATATACAAAATCAAATTCACCTGCAACAGTATAAAATAAAACGCGAAAATTTAATTTAAAACTTGTTAAATTGTAATAAATAGAAAACCTTTTTGATTTCGAGGGATAATCAACACCAAATAAATCAACTAATTGTCTAAAACCAAATAAACTATGATCACGCAAAAATAAAAAAATTATAGGGAAATCCGGTGTATTGGAAACTTGAACATGCAGAGTCGGTATTTTACAACGAAAATCTAAAAAAAAATTCTCAATATACATTGGAAAGAGCTCCTGCAAATAACGACAAAATCGTAATTCTGGTGTAAAATAATTTTTTATTCCCATTCTAACGCTCCTTTTGACCATTCATAAACAAAACCTACTGTTAAAATAATTAAAAAATAAAACATGCTCCAAAAACCAAAAATACCCAAATCAGTAAAAACCAACACCCATGGAAATAAAAAAGAAACTTCCAAATCAAATATAATAAACAAAATCGCTACTAAATAAAATCGTACATCAAATTTACTTCGAGCATCATCAAACGGCGAAAAACCACATTCATAAGGAGATACTTTCTCAATATCTCTATTCTGCAAAATTAATCGATACGATAAAAATAAAATTAAAGACGAAATAATAAAAACCAAAATAAATAAAAAAAAAATAAATTTATAATTTAAAAAAATCCAACTTAAATGTTTCATTTATTTAAACTAATAATAAAGTTCTACTAAAAAAAAATAAAAACCGATAATGTGAAAAATTAAGATTAAATATTAAATTATTCAAACTAACAAAATTTGATAGACCAACCAAAATTAATCCATTAGCAATAGAATTAATATAAGTCATAAAATTTTTAACAGACAAAAATTCACTTAAATATTTAGCTAAAATAATCCGTAACAAAACTAAAGTTTTATAAAAAACAAATAAAAATAATGCTTGTTCGCTTAAACCTTTTACAGTTTCATATAAATCACGTTGTATCGCCGAAAAAGATCTAATTAAATTAACACGCAAATTAATTAACCGACCTGTTACATCACGATAAAACAATACACTTAAAACTGAAAAACATAGTGTTCCGCAAAGACCCAATACAAACTCTTCCTGGCCTTCCGCTGTTCTTTCGACTACAACTGCAGTCTCTTGAATTACATTTAAAAATAATAAATTTAACATACTTTTAACTTCTAATTATAAAAAATTCCTTTTTTCTCTTAAAAGGGTTTAATCTACCCATAAAGAACTTTCGACTACTTTTAGGAATGATAATAAAATCTTAACTCTTAAAAAAAAATAATTTAAATTAACCAATAAACTTGAAAAAAAAGTATTTTCCAAAAGTTTATAAACAAAAATAGAATTCCAATTAACCACATGGGTAATTGATAAAGAATTTACTAAATTTGGTAAATAACCTAAAAACAATGATAATAATTTTAAAAAACCTTTATGGATTAAACTTCCAAAAGCTAAGCCGTCTTTATTTTCGCCTTCTAATTCAAACAATAAAAATTGACGCAATTCAACTTGTATTCTAATTAATGGTAAAATTACTAAACGAAAAAAAAAATAAAATGCCCAAAAGAAAATAACCATTAAAAAAATCTGATCTAAAAACGTTAACCGATCTAACTGCGGCATCCGTTCCCACAAACCAAGACAACCCTTATTTTAGAAACACTAAAAAGTATTTCTTATTTATATATTTTTTGATTAATAAGTAATTTCTAGCTCCAATTGTTACCAGTCGTCAACCTGAAAACTTAATGATAGTCTTTCACAAATCTAAATAATAGAAAATTATTATTAAAGCAACCTTCCCAGCTTTATACGATATCAGCGGTTATGTTGTTATACTTAGCGTCCCAGCAATGCTTTTTAACAACTGGTCAACCAGCGGTATATCTTCTCCGGTCCTCTCGTACTAAGAAAAGAACTTTTCAATCTTCTAACTTTTGCGGCAGATAGGGACCGAACTGTTTCACAACGTTCTAAACCCAGCTCACGTACCACTTTAATCGGCGAACAACCGAACCCTTGGAACCTACTGCAGCTCCAGGTTGTGATGAGCCGACATCGAGGTGCCAAACGTTTCCATCGATAAGAACTCTCAAGAAACATCAGCCTGTTATCCCCGGCGTACCTTTTATCCGTTAAGCGACAACCTTTCCATACAGCATTGTCGGATCACTATGGCCGACTTTCGTCTCTGATCGACAAGTCCGTCTTTCAGTCAGGCATCTTTTCGCCATTACACTCTTTCTTTAAACAAAACTATTTAAATAAAATACCTTCGCACACCTCCGTTACTCTTTAGGAGGCAGCCGCCCCAGCTAAACTACCCATAATACACTGTTATTCATTCCTCGTAGAAACAAACTAAACCCAACAAATTCAAAAAAGTTCTATTCCACTGACGTCTCAACTATAGACTTGCGTCTAGGTCTCATAAACTCAAACTTATCCTATATTTTTGAAAAGTTGAAATAATGTAATACTATAGTAAAGGTGCACGGGGTCTTTCCGTCTAACCGCAAATATCCCGCATCTGCACGGAAATTTCAATTTCGCTGAGCAAACATTGGAGACAGTGGGGAAGTCGTTAAGTCATTCATGCGCGTCAATAATTAGTTGACAAGGAATTTCGCTACCTTAGGACCGTTATGGTTACAGCCGCCGTTTACTAGAATTCTCGGTTCGAAGCGTTAACCTCTCCCCTTAATCTACTAGCACCGGGCAGACCTCAGACCCTATACTTTGTTTTACAACTTTGCAGAGTCCTGTGTTTTTAATAAACAGTCGCTACCCCTTATTTTCATTACACCTTCCTTTTGAAAGGTCCTCCTTATCCCGAAGTTACAGAGTCATTTTGCCGAGTTCCTTCAATGCTATTCTCTCAAACACCTTGGTATACTCTACCAATCCACCAGAGTCGGTTTACAGTACGGTTTTTAATATAAGAGATTTTTCCCGATAATTTAATAAAAAAATAAAGAACTTTAACAAACCCTATTCGATAAATACATTAATTTAACAATATGATTCTTTCATTATTTTACATTAAACCATGTCTCTAACAAATAAATATTAGAAATATTAATCTAATATCTCATCAGTAAGGCTTTTCAGCTTTTTACCTTAGAGGCCGATTAACTCACTTCAGATTATCTTTAAAATGAAATCCTTGGATTTACGGTGATATTGTTTCTCACAATATTTAACGCTACTCATGCCAGCATTCGTAATTTAAATATACATTTCTATTTTCACAAATACAAACAACAAAAATTAAATATTCTGCTACCGCTCAGTCTTTCATTACTGAACCCACAGCTTTGGTACTCATTTTTAGCTCCGTTAAATTGTCGATAGCTGTAAAAATCCTTTTAGTGAGCTTTTACGCTTTCTTTAATGGATGGCTGCTTCCAAGCCTACCTCCTAAAATTCGTCCTTTACAAACCAATCTTATTAACACTTAAATGAATTTTCGAAACCTTAGCTCGTGATCTGGGCTGTTTCCCTCTTAAATACAGATCTTATCACCTGCATTTTGATCTTTAATTTATCACATAAAATGTATTCGCAGTTTAATTGCCTTTAGTAAGATTTTATTCAAACCCCCCTTAGAACATTTAGAGCTCTACCCCATTTTATAATCAATTAAAACTCTACCTAAATAGATTTCGCAGAAAACCAGCTATCGCCAAATTTGATTAGCCTTTCACCCCTATTCACAACTCATCCCAATATTTTGCCACATATAAGGGTTCGGTCCTCATTTAACTTTCACATCAAAATCAACCTGGTCATAAATAGATCATTTGGCTTCGGGTCATAACCTTATAACTTATATCATTTTCATTACGCCTACTAATTATTAAGCTTGCTATAAAGAAATACTCGCTGACCCATGATGCAAAAGGTACATTGTCACATAAAAAATATGCCCCAATTGCTTAATGCAATTAATTTCAGTTCTTTTTCACTAATGTCTCCACATTTCTTTTTTTCATCCTTTCCCTCACGGTACTTGTTCACTATCGGTTGATATAAATAATTTAGCCTTTGAGGATGGTACCCCAATATTCAAACAAAATAACTAGTTTCATTTTACTCATGACTCTATAAAAATATTTTCTATACGTGACTTTAACACTCTTCGGTCATTCATTTAAAAATGTTTTAAAAAATATTTTTATCTTAAAGGCTTTTCTGCTTTCGCTCACCACTACTCACAAAATCTCGGTTGATTTCTTTTCTCGATTTACTAAGATGTTTCAATTCAATCGATTTTCATGATAGTCGAGTTCTCTCGTTAGGGATCTTTCATTTTATCTGTTTAGGAACTCAATGAAATTTTCGTTTATTGACGCCCTTTTTATATCACCCAGGATTCCATCAATTGCATATAATAATAAACAAAAAAACACACACTCATCTTTAATATTAGGGTGAAGGGACTTGAACCCTTACGATCTAACGACCATTAGATCCTAAATCTAACGCGTTTACCAATTTCGCCACACCAGGGTAGAATGGGATTTGAACCCATGGTAGACTTAATGTCTACTGCAGTTTTCAAAACTGCCGCATTAAACCACTCTGCCATCTACCCTACTCGCTTTCAGGGTAGCTGGATTTGAACCAACAATCTTCTGTTCCCAAAACAGACACGATACCATTACGCCATACCCTTAAAATTTACTTCTCTAATCTAATTAAACCCTTCGCTTTTTTATACCCTTACAACCATTATGAGCAACGGCCGTAATATCACGAATTCTTATAATAAACAACCCAGAACGACGAAATCCTTTAACAAAATTTTTCACTAAAACATTATTTAAAGGCGAGTTTATTTCTAAAATAACATAACGACTTTTAACAGCCTTTTCATACAACGCATGAACACAATGCTTAATCAAAAATTTTACCGCATATGGCGTATTCCTTTGCGAACCATGAAAAAATAATCCTCCAGACCCTTTCACTAAAACTACACCACTTCTATTATAAAACGTTATAAAAAAATTATTTTTTGTGGTGCGGAAATTACAAACCATTGTTACATGGGAATCATAACGCTTTCTCCGTCTACGTAAACCTCTTTTTAATAAAAAAGCCACGCGATTAATTCGTTTTCTCAACACCGGCTCACTCAAGATTTTTTTTGAATTATTTCTTCTTAAATTTAACATGCTTATAAATACAACTATTTTATTAAACGCTCACTTAAAACACCAGATTTTTCTAACTTCAATTGACGATACGACGGCTGCCTTTTTACTGTACTTGCATTCGTTTTTGTACGCTGACCTCTTACAGGCTTATTCATCTCATAAAAACGAAACCTATTAAACTTCAACTTGCGCAAACGCTCAAATGTGGAATAAATACGACGCCCCAACCTATATTCAACCATTAACTTTTTCTCAACATACGACAAAATACCAGCGGATACCTTGTTTGATAAAACCAATTTAGACCTACCAAGTAATGAATACGATATTCCAAAAATTTTTAAAACCAAACCTATTTGAAAATCATTCAAGCCATAAACCTCTTTCAAAACACTAACGATATTTACCTTATGCTTTGACAACACATCACTCTTAGGCAAATTTATATGTACTAATTTAGACAAAAAATTCATTATTTCTTTTTACCTGGCTTTAATTTATAAACTTTTGTTGATAAAACAACTCCGCGTAATTTATAAGGCGTAGGACCCTTAATCTTCATCAATTTAATGACAAAATCAGATAATAATTTTTTAGTTAACGCACGTACAACAATTCGTCTCTTTTTAACCCATATACGCACACCTGCTGGGATATTAAAAATATCCCAGTGGGTATGACCTAACTCAAGTACAACTTTTCTTCGTTTAAAAATAATAACTTTCGCAGCTAAACCAACCAACTTAAATTCCAAAAACCAACCTATTTCTAACGAGTTAATAATCTCTTTGATGAAATTAATAAAAAGCTTCTCATATAACGAATTAACCTCAAGTTGACACATATTATTTAAGCCGGTACTAATGCGTAAAGCACCTCGGGCTATCCAACTTGTTAAACTTATAAGTCGGAACCCTAAACGACCTTTGATATACAAACAAACATTACTCTCATCACCAACTAAAAATCTAACTGTAATAGCATTTGCAAGCAAACTTTTTGAAATTAAACTATTCGACATAGCAACTCACCACCTAAATTTTTTATTACTGCTTCATCCCTTGTTAATAATCCTTGTGACGTAGAAATAATTAGTACTTCATTCGGATAAAGATTACTTAAATCCTTAACTTTCAAATATTTCCTACGGCCTGGCGTTGAACAAACATAAATTCTTTGAATAATAGATTTATTTCCCAAATATTTTAATTGAACAACCAATTCAACTGCATTTAAAACAAAAAAACCCTCAATTACTCCAAGCACGCTTAATAGTTCCAAAAATCTATAATTTTTTATAGTAAAAACAACACGAACTTGTTTATGCCGGTTCAAAAGACCGACTCTTATACGACTAATCATATCACTTAACCAACATGACATTTTTTTACCAACTGCTTTTTGTTAAGCTATATAAAAGACCTTTATGCATCAAATCCTTTAAAGCCATTCGCGACAAACCCAACTTACGAAAAACCCAACGAGCACGACCTGTCATCACACATCTTCGTACCATTTTTGTTTTAAATACAAATTTATCCTTTAGCAATTCCTTCCTTAAAACACGTAAAGTTTTATCAACAACATTTTTATTTTGTTCCAAAACCTTAAAAACACAACGACCTGCTTCATTTAACGCAAAATTATTTCTTCGATTAGAATCCTCTTTTAACCATAATACACGACGCATACTTTAATATAATTGAAAAATACTTCGAATTAACTCCTTTTCTTCAGATGTAATAGACGACGCAAAATTTAACGTTAAAAATAACTCAAAACCTTTAACACGACCCCACAATTTACCTGGTAATGGGCGTAAAACAAAAAAATTTTTTATCGAAAAGATTACTTTAGTTCCACTCTGATTAACAACAACCATCTTTAACCCCTTTGTACGAAATACCTTTAAGATGTATATAAAATTAAAAAAATTATCTTTGGTTAAAGTGCAAACCAAAGATAAATTAACCTTTTCCTTTTTAGTAATCTTACCTAAAAATGGGCGTTGACCAAATAACAACTCCATCATTATAAAAAAATAAATAACCAATGAATCCATCTCATTTTTTAAATCTTTAACCTCTAAACACAATTTATGTTCTAAATCCCAACGGCTCCCCAATATAAAAGACTTATTGGAAAAAGGTAAACCTTTTTCCAATAAGTCTTTCTTAAAAACATTATCAAATAAAAATTTTATTGGAATCATTCTACTAAATAATTAAAGGTGCAATCGCTATAACTTTCATAAAACCCTTCGCACGTAATTCCGATAAAACTGGACCATAAACCCTTTTGCCCCTTGGTAAATCACCTTTTTTTAACAAAATAACATCACAACCAGGCATGGAAATAGTACAAACACTGTTTCTTTTAAAGGTTTCTTTCGTTCGAATCACCAAAGCCCTATGAACTTCCCCTTTCGCTAACTTCCTGTTTGGAACAACATTTCGTAAACTAACTTTTATTATCTCCCCCAAACGCACACCTTTGCGTTTTGAAACTCCACCATAAAGACCTATACATATTCCTAAACGTGCACCAGTATTATCCGTTATCAACAATTTTGTTAATTTAAAAATCATCGTCAGCTTACACAATATTTATAAGGCCACAAATGCTACTCGAACCGGTAATTTGAATCTTAATGAATATAAAATTTTTTGAGCTACTTTAAAATTCACTCTTCGCAATTCAAATAAAATTGCACCTTTTTGAACTGGACAAAACCACCCTTCAATATTACCTTTACCTTTACCCATTCGAACTTCTAACGGTTTACTCGTAAACGGAACAGTTGCAAAAACATTTAATTTTAAAACACCCCTTTTTCGACGCACATACTGTTTAATCAATCTTCGACAAGTTTCCATTTGTGCAGGGGTCATTAAAAAATATTCTAATGTTTTTAAACCATATGAACCATAAGATAACGTGCTATTAGCACTCCGACCTGATGAATTTTTCAAAAGCCGGCGTTGATACTTTCTAAATTTTAATTTACGCGGAATAAATTGTTGGTGTAAATTCATTTTTGTACTTTTTGCTTCTTTTTTAAAGATAAACTCTTTTTGCTACGACCCACAAATTTTCGGCGTTTTAACGAAAATTTTCGAATCAAACCTAAAAAACGCCTTTGAATTAAAACTTTTTTGTACTTTTTTTTTTTTTTCGGAAATAACGATAATCTTGATAACGTTAACAACGAAACCACTTTATTAAACCAGTAAAAAAGAACTGGTACCTTCGCTGTTGTTAATTTAAATAAACCACCCTTCGTGTAATTTAATCTTAACCAAATTTTAATTCCACCGGTACCAAAACGTAAAGGCACAGAAACTTGAGCATAATCCATCCACGTTTTTGCATTACTATAAGAAACGGGGCCACGACTTTCCCATAAAAAGGTCGCTCGCTCTTTCCTTGTAAAACGACCACTACATTGAATTTTATAAGAATTTAAAAAACCACTCTCCCTTGCTTGAGCTAATTTAAACAACACCTCGTTCAAAACTCCAGTCAATCTGCCTTTTAACCTTAGTTTTGACAACATATGAGTTGCAACAACACGCGCATTTAAAAAGTTTGGATGAATTAAAAAAAAATAAACAAAAACATCTTTTGATAACATTTTTGTCAACTGTGTTGAAACACGAAATTTCAAAATAGTATAAAAGAACCTCCGAATTGCAAATAAAACCAAATTTTTACCAAACGAATTTAAAAATAATACAAAACGCCGTATAGATTCGGCTCTAACCAAAAATGAACTCAACATCGATCTACGTTCCCAACGACCTAAATTCCACGAATACTTCAAGATTAAAGATTTGGATAACGCCGTTGGTAAAACGCCACCATTACAACGTAAAATTTTATATTTTAAAGCATACTGCGATAGCTTCCAGCGAAGGATTCGACGCAATCGTTGCTTATAAAACCTACTCAATTTTTTCAATCTACGATGAATCAAACTAAATTTACCTTTTTTTTTATTTTTCGTTAAATTTAACGTAAAACCATGATCCAATCCAATAAAAACCTCAGACATACCTTGGGCATGAAATAAACTTACGCTATTTAATAAAGGCATTAACAACCTTGACCTTTGCAATCGTTTTTGTTTACGCGTTAATATAACTTTTGTTATAAACCGTTTACGCCGTTTACGTAAGCGCCATTTTGCTTTTAATGGAAAAGGTTTATTAGAAAACTTATTTATCCAAAATTTACGTTTCCCATAAGCACTTTTTGACCTCGAAAGAAAGAAACCTTTGGATTTCGCCGAAACAACCTTGGAACGTTTCAACTTAATACCTTTTTTTTTACGCTTCAACTCTTTTTGTAAAGCTTTTATGCGTTTCAAATCAACAGTTTTTGTTAAACCGGAAATTTTGAACAATCCGTAAAGAATATTAAGTTTATTTTTTATTGTTTTACGACGATTCCAATAAAGATATAATTTAAATAAAAACTTATATACCACAAAAATATTCCATAAAATAAAACGTAAAAATTTAATTTTCTTTTTATGTTTTCTCCATTTTTTTACTTTTCGATACTTGAATTTTTGAAAAAAAAACCAACGTAGATATTCCATTACTTTCAAATCATCCAAATATAAAAGCTTAAAGCTACCAAAATCTCTAAAAGACCACGTCGATTCCCAAACTCGATTAACCCCTAAACGAAATTTTATTGGATTGATTAAATGACCCATTTATTTTTTCTTTTTTTTTATATCTTTGGTTTTTTTAGATTTATCATGAATAAATCTACCGACCTTCTTAGTTAATATAAAGTCTTGAAACTTTAAACCAACCATATCTCTTGTAACCAACAACCTAACAAACAATTTCCCATTATATACTAAAAAAGCCTTATCACAATCTAATAATTTTATTTTACGAATAGTTACGATTTTTTCCATAAAAATACTTTTAATTACGAACTAAACTTCTCTTGCAAATCCTTGAATCGGCGGCGTTTTACCACAGACCTTGTTTTATAACCTTTCGTTAACCAACCCCACGGACTTGTTGAACAGCGTCCACCAGAACTCTTTCCCTCACCTCCACCATGCGGATGATCCACAGGATTTTTCGCCACACCTCTTACACTCGGACGTAAACCTAACCACCTATTTTGACCAGCCTTATACTTTGAAATAAATTTAAATTGATTATTAGATAATGTTCCTAACGAAACAAAAACATCCGAATTGACAAAATAAGATTTGCCTGACGGAAGCTTTAATTCAGTATAACCTTTAAAATGTCTTAATACTTGACAACTCGCACCGGCAGAACGCGCAAATAAACCTTTAGTATTTAATTCTTTCGGAACACTATGCACAAATGCACCTATAGGCACTAAACCTAAAGGCAAACTATTACCAAAATTCATTACAGGCTGAACACCAGTCGTTACTAAATCACCTAACCTTATACCATTTGGAGTTAAAATATAACTAAAACTACCATTTTGATAAGCAACTAACGAAATAAACGTATTACGTACAGGATCTCTCTCTATGCTTACAATCTTACCAACAAGACCTAAACTCTCACACCGATTGAATTGAACGCGTCGATATCGGCGATCAACTCCGCCGCCTCGTGAACGCAAAGTGATAACCCCTCTATTATTTCGTCCAGAATTATTTATTAAACTATTTGATAATTTTTTCATGACTTATGAATATTTAAATCTAAATTAAACAAATTTTCCTCTTGCTTTTTTTATTAACGTCCTATTGGCACAAACCTTCTTATAAACATCTTCTAAAATTTTTCTTGACTCCCCTTTATTAATTAATAACTCAATAAATTCTGATCCTAATTTATTACCACAACCTTTTTCAACTCGTTTCGACACACCCTCTTTCAAATAACGTAAAAATAATTTCTCCTGACGTACTCCAAATACAGGACACGGAATTTCATATTTCTTACCACTTGTTACAATCTTTCGTAACTCCACACAAACTTTATAACGATACAGTAAACGCTCATACATTTCCAAAGGACGTACAGACACCACACCGTCTTTTTTTAAAAATAATGGCACAATTTGAGGCTTTATTAAATCTTTTTGTTCATATAAAAAACATTTTAATAAAAACAATCCGTATCGAACGTTTATAACACTCTTAGTTTTAAACCCAGAAAACATTAAACTATTTATTAACCAACGTAAATTTCTACCACTTTTATGTTGACGTAGAACACGCTCTTTTATAATACGTATTCGGCGTTTATGCCGATAAAACCGTTCTCGAACTTTATAAAATTTTGATAATTTTTTATTCCGCAAATTTTTTAAAAAAAACCTTAAATCTTTAAAAACACTAATCTTGCGTAACTTATTATCATTTATTTTATACACACATAACTTACTTAATTTTTTATAAAGACCAAACTTTAAATTTAACCCTTTTAAAAATTTATTACCTTTTAATAAACTAAAAACAGAAATATAATGTTTATTTGGAATAAATTTAACACGAGGTCGAGGAAATCGACCCTTAAACCCTTTAAACTTATTTCTAGAATTATTATTAGTTTTTTTCGGTTTAATCATAATTTTTTTGCTGGATCCTTAGGTACACCGTACTTTGAACGTCCATTTACACGCACAATAGATTCTTTCCAACTAAAATCTAATACACCTCGAACTACTCTATATTTAACTCCAGGTAAATCTCTAATACGACCTCCACGCACCAAAACTGTTGAATGTTCATGCAAATTATGACCTTGACCTGGAATATATACGGTTATTCGTTTTTTATTTGTTAAACGAACCCTCGCAACTTTTTTGTTAGAAGAATTAGGTTTCTTAGGTTTAACTATACTTATACGAAAACAAACACCTCTTTTAAATGGAGCACCTTTTAAATCAACACTTCGCACTTTATGATGCTTTCGTTTTCTACACCTATTTAATAACTGATTTATTGTTGGCATGTTTTTAATAAAAGTAATCCTGTTAAATTTCTTATTAATATCCTATAGGAACAAACAAAAAAACTCCACAAAGACAATAATTTAACTATTCTTATATACACCGTAAACTTGTTTAAAAATAACATTAACAATTCACCAAAAATCATTCTTGTATGCTCAAAATAAATATGATAAAATATAACATTCGGTGTACTTTTAATCAAATTTTGTAACGTTACACAAAATTCTTTAACATCTGTACTTCCGACTAAATAAATCAAACCACTCCATCTTAAAACATTTAAGCGTGACACTTTATTAAAACTCTCCCTAAACTTTAACACAAATACCTTCTCGGTTTTTAAACCATCTAAACATAAAGGCTCTAATACCTCAAAAAAACAATAAATTCTAAATTTTTCCATCAAATATATTATATAACTATAAAATAAGTTTTCTTTTAAATTTTTTGTCATCTAAACTACACATTTATCTTTAAATTCTTAAAACTTAATAACCCTCCTAACAACATTTTTAATTCACGAATGATAAAAGGTAAATTAGTTAATTGATTTTTTTGATACAACCTTATTTTAACTACCTTTAACAGAGATACTAAATCAAGCTCATTGGCATTATGCAAACTGCCAACCAACAAGGAAACTGTTAAATTTTTAACATTAAATTCAAAACTTTTATCCTTAAAGATAAAAACTTCCACAAGTAATTCCACACCGATTAACCCAACTGTTCTTTCATTAAATTTACGACAAAAATCATTTAAGTTTATACCATAGGGTCCTAACACTGGACTTATAGGTGCGCCCATTTTAGCTCCAGCACCGGGTAAACGTAAACGAACAGTGGCTATTTGATCTTTCTTTAAATTTTTTAAAACTAAGACTGTTCTAATCATATTTTTTTATATTACAACCCCTCTAATATAAGTTTGAGTAGCCTCATCAAAAACCCACACAATAAAATGAATAGTGCCATCCTCAAAAAATGTGGATGTGGGAGTTATGATACCTGTCTTACCAACATACTCCGGAGGAAGCATTTCATGAACAAAAGAAAAATGAGGCCCTCGGTTATCCACTTTGGCAACAGATTCCGCAGGTTTAAACAACGCTGCATAAACAGCGTCAACCCAAGGACTCGATTGGTCATTCACACCGGCTACTTGTTGCACTGACGTCGATACAGGCGCAAAATTCG
>Ga0066601_10000198_pt1 | contig 27337 bp, 24 predicted proteins | sample Medcelwee11metaG_FD_59487 | JGI IMG/M metagenome (GOLD analysis project Ga0066601, IMG submission 59487) | Freshwater pond sediment microbial communities from the University of Edinburgh, under environmental carbon perturbations - Medium... | ecosystem: Environmental > Aquatic > Freshwater >... | reverse complement strand
ATACAGTTTTTCGTCATCGTCTAAATCGCGGAAAAGGCGCCGCTACCAAAACCGGCATCGAAGCAGCTAAAATTCTAGGCGCGGATATTATCGTCACACTGGACGGCGACGGCCAGCATGATCCATCCGACATCGTCAAATTGACCAAACCAATTAAATTTGATAATTTTGATGTAATACTCGGAACAAGGCTACTAAATCCGAAAGGTATGCCGAAACACAAAATTCTTGCCAATAAAATCGGAAATTTTTTCACTTGGTACCTTTATGGCCTTTGGGTGACCGATTCCCAATCTGGTTTTCGCGCTTATTCTCGTCACACTACCGAAGTAATTAATACTCAGAGTGATCGTTATGAATATGACAGTGAAGTTATTCGCGAAATTCGAAAATACAAATTAAAATACAAGGAAGTTCCAATTACTGTACGTTACACCGAATATTCAATGGGCAAAGTCCAAAAACAAAGCTTCCTAAACGGCCTTAAAACATTATATAAAATGGCTTGGAATATAATTAGTTAAGTTAAGTTCATAAAGTTTGAAAGTCCATAAAGTCCAAGAGAATCTTTTTTCTTAACTTTATAGACTTTACGGACTTGATAGACTTTCGATTTATTTTTATGAAAATTCATCTCTACCAAATCGCCGTCATTATCGTTTCTTCTTTGATGATCTATCAAGGATTGGATCGATATTTCAAAAAACAAAAGAATCAGTCTTTCTTGAAACTTCTCATTCGAGTGATTGTTTGGGGCGGAATGATTACAATTGTTGTTTATCCTAAAATAAGTATGAGCCTAGCCGAACTCATCGGCATCGAAGGTAATATCAACGCTGTGATTTTAGTCGGCTTTATCCTGATTTTCCTTATTATTTTCAAACTTTTGAATGCCATCGAAAAACTAGAACAGCAAATTACAGAGATTACTAGGAAAGATAGTTTAGAAAAAATAAAAAAATGAAAATATTAATATTTTGCCCATATTATCCTCCGCATATCGGAGGGTTAGAATCACACGCTGACGAATTTAATAGATATCTATCTCAAGAGAGCATAGATATTGTTGTTTTTACACCAAGGATACCAAAAAATTCCCCTGAATATGAAATAAAATACAACAACGTAAGAATTATTCGCTTTCCCGCCTTTGAAATAATTTCAAATTATCCACTGCCTTGCTTCTGGGATATAAAATTTTGGAAACTGTTTTTTAAATTATTTAAAGAAAAATTCGATATTATAATCTCCAGAACAAGATTTTTCAATACTTCCCTTCTTGCTCTTATTTATGCTAAAATAAAAAAAGTTCGATGGATTCATATTGAGCATGGTTCTGATTTCGTAAAATTATCCAGTAAAACAAAAACGCTTATCGCAAGAATATATGATCATATTTTTGGATTTTTAATTTTTAGATTTTCCGATTTAAATATATCAATTTCCAGAGCCGTCCAAAAATTTGTTTTAAGATTTGATAAGCGAGAATCTCCAATTATTTATCGCGGTTTAGATTTTGAAACTATTGCAAAAATTATTCCTGATTTAGAAATAAAAAAAGAATTTGAAAACAAAATAATAATTTCTTTTGTTGGAAGATTATATAAATGGAAAGGGGTTGAAAATAGCATCGAAGCAATAAAACTTTTGCCTAAAGAGCTGAAAGAAAAAATTATTTTTTTTATAATTGGTGACGGTGAAGATTTTCAATATCTAAGAAAAATATCTGAAAAAGAAGATTGCGTAAAAATGTTTGGGAATTTACCGCGAGAAAAAGCAATTAGCATCCTAAAAATTTCTGATATTTATCTACACTCCTCAATGCCTGGGGGCGGACTTTCAACTTCCCTCTTGGAAGCAATGCTCTGCAACTGTGCTATCATTGCTACTTCCAGTGAGGGGGCAGATGAGATTATTAGAGATAACGAGAATGGATTACTGATAAAAAATTCAAATTCTGGGTTAATTGCAGAAAAAATAAACCTATTGATTTTAGACAAAGAGAAAATCAATCAATACGGAAATAATGCTAAAGAAAGCATACAGAATAATTTAAGTTGGAAAAATTCAATTGAAAAATATCTAAGAATTTTAAAGAAATGATAAAAAATAAAATCAATAAACTAATATATTTTATTAAGGAAAATAAATGGATTTTATTAGTTTCTTTGGTTTTTATCGGGTGGAAATTTTTCTTAATTTCTGTTCTATTTAATCATGAATGGTCAACAGGAGAAGAGGCTCAAACATATGTATATCATATAAACACAATTACAAAATGTCCCTATCTTGTTTTTTGTCATGATGTCCAAACATCCTTCACTGATTATTTTGGATTTGAACATTTATCTTACCGACTTTTTTTCGGCTTTATTAGTAAAATATCGACTCTAGACGCTACTGAAATGTTTCAATTAAGCTTTTACTTTGGAATTTTATTCTTATTACCCTCTTTAATTATTTTTTTGAAAAGCATTGAGACTGACAAAAAATTAATACCCTTCTTACTATTATTTGTTGTTTTATATAATGGCGGACGCTACCACGGTTTTTGGTGGATAGTACCAGATTTCTTTGCTGTATTGTTAATATTTATTATATTTGCAATTATAGTTGGAAATTTTAAACATTGGAAAATTATATTATCCGCATTGATTCCAATAGGCTATTACACCCATATGATTTTTGTTTATATGTTGGCAATTCCACTTTTTTATCTTGTTATTTATTCCTGTTTTAAAGGAACGATTGATAAAATAGCCTTCAAAAAAATGGCTTTTTCTATTTTTATTTTGCTTATTTTTTATCTTCCGACAACCTATTATTTAAATATGGTACTTAAAGATAACCCATACGGAGTAAAATCTTTTATCATAAATTCCAATATAATAAATTCCATCTCTAAACCAACAAGTAAAGCTGAGGAAAAAATATCCTTAGAAACAACTTCTCAGCCATCTTTAGACCAATCGCAAATAGTCGATAAATCTTCAGAACAATTACAAAAAAATGACAGCTCCGTACCACCTCCAGAAAAACAAACCACCAATCTAAACAATCAACTATTCCCGGGATTTGTAAATATAAAAAATCTTTATTTTGACTGGATTTTATTCAATCCTTTGTTTATAGCAGTATTTATTTATATAATATTTATTTTGTTTCGCTACAAACAACATAAGATTTTATCTTTATATAGCGCTGCTTTAATTTTTTCTTTATTATCTTCCATCAACGAACACGCCGACAGATCCCTTGTCTTCATTTGGCCAATTACTTTTCTTCTATATGCGTATGGCTTTTGGTTTTCTTTTAAGTTGATCGAGAAAAAATTGCAAAATAAAACCAGCAACGCATTAGCAAAATTATCTTTATATTTTAGTATGGTTGTTTTTGTCACAATTAATCTCATTTATTCTTATGGAATTAATACTGACATACTTTTTGGTCTTCAAGATTTTATAACTAATTATGTGCGGAATAACTGGTAAAATTTATTTTGAAAATAATTCTGTTTTAGAACAGGACATTTTAACAATGAATAAAAAAATTATGCATCGCGGTCCAGATGACGGTGGTGTATATATTTCATCTGACAAAAAAGTTGGACTTGGCCATCGACGACTTTCAATTATTGATCTCTCCCCTCTTGGCCACCAACCGATGAGCTATTTAAATAGATACCAAATTGTTTTCAATGGTGAAATCTATAATTTTCAAGAAAAACAAGAAATGCTAATTAAAGAAGGATATTCTTTCAAATCAAAATCCGACACAGAAGTAATTTTGGCGCTTTATGATAAATTTGGAAAAAATTGCCTAGAACATCTGCGTGGAATGTTTGCATTTGCAATTTATGATGAACAAGAAAAAACTATTTTTTGTGCTCGTGATCGTGTGGGGAAAAAACCGTTCAAATATTATCTTGATGAAAATGTTTTTATATTCGCTTCAGAACTCAAAGCAATTTTGACCCAAAAAGAATACAAAAAAGAGCCAGATTACATTGCTATTCATCATTATCTAACTTTGCAGTATTGCCCAGCGCCACTCACAGGGTTTAAAGATATTAAAAAATTAGAGCCAGCTCATCTTCTCTTTATTGATTTAAAAACCAAAAAAGTTGAAAAGGAAAGATATTGGAAACTCGATTATTCTAAAAAATTATATTTGTCTGAAAATGAATGGGGAAGAAAAATACTGAAAAAATTAGAAGAATGCGTTAAGCTTCGAATGATTTCTGATGTACCCATTGGCGCTTTTCTTTCTGGAGGAATTGATTCCAGCTCTGTTGTTGCACTGATGAGTAAATTCTCAAAAACTCCAGTCAAAACTTTCTCTATTGGATTTAAAGAAGAAAAATATAATGAACTAAAATATGCCCGAATCATTGCCAAGAAATTCAAAACTGATCATAAAGAATTTATTGTGAAGCCAAATGCTATTGAGCTTTTACCAATGCTTGTTCGGCAATATGAAGAACCTTTCGCTGATTCCAGTGCTTTGCCAACATATTATGTTTCAAAAATGACCCGCGATTTCGTCACTGTTGCGCTTAATGGTGATGGCGGTGATGAAAATTTTGCTGGATATGGTCGTTACAGTGTCCAAAAATTTTCTCTTTGGTATGATAAAATCATACCTCTCCATAAATTTATCATCTTACCTATTAGTAAATTTCTAGCTAAAAACATCCGCACCACTTTTTTTGATAGAGTTCATATTTTTGCCGAAACACTTTCTCAGAAATACAATTACCGCTATATAAATTACATCCGCTATTTTTCCAATGAGCTGAAAGGAAAAATGTATACCGATGATTTTAAGGAAAAAACTAAAAATATCGATTCCTATGACATAGTAGCTAGTAAATTTAACGAAGCTGGAACTAAAGATAAGATGGATCAATGCCTTTACGCTGATTTCAATACTTATTTGCATGATGATTTGATGGCTAAAGTGGACATTGATTCTATGACGGTGGCCCTAGAAGGTCGCTCTCCTTTCCTTGATCATGAGATGCTCGAACTCACTGCTCAAATTCCTTTTAATCTAAAACTTAAAGGCTACAATAATAAAAAATATATCTTAAAAGAAGCTTTGCGAGGGTTGGTACCAGATGAAATTATGTTTCGACCAAAGATGGGTTTTGGAATCCCAATTGATGTCTGGTTTCGCACAGAACTCAAGAATTTCACCCATAACACCCTCTTGTCTGAAAAAGCAATAAACAGGGGGTTATTTAAAAAAGAAGCTACAAAAGCCATATTAGATGAACATACCAATACACAAGTGAGCCACGCCTATCGCATTTGGGCACTAATTACTCTTGAGCTTTGGTTTCAAGAATATTTTGATAATTAGAAACAATCTACAGATTTATTTCTGGATAAGTTGCAACAAATTCATTTTTGCTGATTTTTTTTGATTTTATTTTCACAATATTAATCACAAGCCAAACTATTTTTTCCGGAAAATATTTTACAAGAAAAAGACCTGCTATATACACTAAGGATTTTTTATTAAAACCATTAATTTCAAAAAAATCCTTTAAATTCTTTCTGGTAAATAAAAATCTACTATGCGAAAGATTGTTTCCATCATTTCTTATTCTATGAATTACGAGTGGCTCGCTTATGCAAAATATATTTCCTTTATTTTTTAATACTTTTTTTTCAAAATATTCATCTGCTAAAACATAATCCGTATTATATCGGAATTCATTATTGCGAAAAACAAGAGAAGTATGATTGACAAAATCCACAAGGCCTTGACATTTATCCAGTAAAAGAAGTCCTCTTTTTTCATAATAATAAAAAGCTTCCGTTCCGCACGCTAAAATTTGTTGATTTTTTTCCAAAAATTCTATTTGTTTTTCAATTTTTTCTGGAAACCAAATGTCGTCATGATCCTGAATAGCCACATATTTCCCCTTGGCATACCCAAGAAGAAAATTCAATCCAACATAAGGACCGACATTCTTTTCTTTTTTAAAAATTTTTACTCGCTCATCACTAAAAGTTCTTAGTATTTCTACGGTTTTATCACTTGAAGCATTATCTAAAATAAGTATCTCTATATTTCTATATGATTGATTAAGACAACTTTTAACAGTCTGCAAAATAAATTTTTCAGCATTATATGAAACTATTAGAATACTCACCAACTCATTGTCTTTTATCATACTTTTTTATTTGCAATAATTGTTAAGCGACCAGATTGCCTAATTAATGCTAGAAAAAAAGCAATCGGCAATGTTAAAATAAAATACGCGATATTCCAACTAAAAAGCCAACTTAAAAATTTCTTTATTATTTTTGGTAGAGAACTTTTTTCTGCAATTATTCTAAAACTTAGAAAAATATTAGTTACACTTTTTTGATGAATTATTTTTTCCACTTCAAAACCATTTTTTTCTAAAATTTCTGATATGGTTTTTTCTGTAAAGTGATACAAATGAGTTGGTAATTGCAAAGCAAACCAATTTCGATTGAAAAAATCAAACTCCCAGCTTCCGGTATTTGGGATTGAAAAAGAAAATTTGCCATCATCTTTCAATATTCGATGCACTTCTGACAAAACTTTGTTTATCTCATGCACATGTTCTATAATCATCCACCCATAAACAATATCCACGCTATTTGATTCAATGTGAAGATTTTTTAAATCAGAAGTAAAAACATTCATCCTGTATTTCTTTAGGGCATCTATGCTTTTTACATTAAAATCTGTTCCTGTTATATTCCATTTTGGATGTAAGCATTGTAGTTCATAAAGAAAATTTCCTGCTCCACATCCAATTTCCAAAACATTAATACTTTCTTGATTCGTATTTAAATCCAGCGTCATTTTTGGATCAATTATTCCAAAAAACCACTTATGCTTTTTTCTTAGTTTAGCTATATTTTCAGCACGTTTAAAATCTGCTCCGTACGGCGCATAATCATCTGGATAATATTTTTTTATTTCATTAGGGTCTGGTCGCGGATTAGTTAATATTAACGAACATTTTTCACATTTTACAATATCGAACTCTCCTTCAATATTATGTAAGGTATCACCTCCGCTTAGCACGAAAGTAAACTTATTGTTATCACAAATTGGGCAATTTATTTTTTCCATCTTTTTTATTCTTCTGTAGTATGATTTATTCTTTCAAAATATTTATTCTTCCACATCTCTCCATCTTCTATGCAATTTATTTCTTCTTTAGGAAACACCACTGGAAAACTTATTTGATCTCTTTTTGAATATCGCGTATAATGCGCCCACCATTTTTCATTTAACTCATTTATTCTTTTTGTATGCCTTCTAACTATAACCGTAGCTGCATAAAGTCCGTTATGTACTGGGATGTTTAATTTTTTATATGCTTCTATTTGTTCCCCTAGAGCTTCTGAGGTATCCCTATTTTGTTCATAACATGCCTCCGCCTCAGCATAAATACAATCTCTATTTTTATGCTTCCACAAAGCAATATCTTTATTTTTAAGAAATTTCATTATTATTTCCTCAGCTGGAACTTTCAATTTTACATTTCCATCCATCCAAATAGAATATTCTGAATCAAAAAACATATGAGGCATTATTTTATAAATACGAGAATTTCTTCTTTCATCCTTAAACTTATCATAAGGCTTTATTGTTTTCCATACATTGCTTTTTTGATCTGTAAAAGCTATAAAATTTGCACCTTGAGTAATTTGATCGTCAATCAAGGAATCTTTATTCCCCACGATACTCGTAAACACCGTTATTGAACTTTTAATAAGATTGCCCATAGTATCGTTATATTCTGGAAGCTTATTTTTTTTAAATAAACTTCGCATAATTACTTTTTTTGCCATTTTTCCTACCGTTTTTAATTCAGAAAAATTGATCAGTGCCATAGATTTAAAAATTATTTTATTTATGGTAATATAAACATATTAACACTATTTAAAATTCTTCTCAAATCAATATATGAATAACTATGAAATTTTATACGCCAGAAACGCCGATTTTGGCATTAATCAGGCCAATCGAGTCCAAGTTATCAAAATGTGCCAAGCTTTTCAGGAAAATGGTCACAAGACAACTCTTTTGTCTTTTGGCAAGAATTCAGAAAAAATCAAAGACAAATACAAAATAAAAGGTAGTTTTCAAGCAATATTTCTAAAACAAAAAATTGGTTTTTTTGTGCTTGATGATATCGTTCTGTTTCTTTTATTTATTGCAAAGTATAGAAAAATCAAACGCATATATACCCGAGATATTACTTTTGCACTTCTGGTAAAATTATTTTTTAAAAATAAAAAGGTATTTTACGAAATGCACGATGTCCCAAAAAGATGCTGGTGGAAATGGTTGCATAAAAAATTTTCTTCGAGACTCGATCGTGTCATTTTAATAAGCCAAGGACTCAAAGACGGACTTATACAGCCCGGATTAAATCCGGCTAATTTTGAAATATTGCAAGATGGTGTAAATCCATCTGAATTTGATATATCCATTTCAAAAGAAGAGGCGCGAAAAAAAATGAATCTTCCCTTAGACAGGATTGTCCTTATCTATGTTGGCTCAACCCAAAAAGATCGCGACATTCCAGCTTTAATTGAAGCATCAAAAAAAATCCCCGAGGTTTATTTTGTAATATTTGGAAAAGATCAAGAATATATCCGCAAAGCAACAATGGAAATTCCAAATTTTATATTTAAAGGATATACAGACTGTCCGGAATTAGCTTACCAAGCTGCCGACATTCTTTTTGCAGGTTATACAGTAGAGGTTCCCACGATAAATTATATGTCGCCTTTGAAAATTTTTGAATATATGGCAACAAAGCGACCAATAATTGTCGCCGATTTTCCAAGAATAAGAGAAGTTCTTGATGAAAACGAAGTTTATTTTTATGAAAGTAAAAACAGCAATGATATTGCTAATAAAATAAATGAGATTATAAAGAATAAAGACAAAGCTTATACTAAGATACTAAAAGCTTTTGATAAAGCTAGAAAATACACATGGAAAGAAAGAGCGCGAAAAATAATTTCATTAATGGAAAATTAAAAAAGTTATAGCAATTCAGCATCAAGCGGAACAATTGAAATATTTCTTCTGCCATCGATAATTCTATCGACGCATATCATTTTTTGATTATTGCTTATTCTAGGATGCAAATCACATCTGAATTCCCCCGTTAAATCAGAAGAACTGTCAAATCTCACTAACACTTTGGTTTTATCTTCTTTTATATTATAACTAAGCAAATTTCTTTGAGAGCATAAGTCAGGATAAGTATCAGTAATAATAATTTCGCCATTTTTTAATAGCGTTGGGTGACCATCCGCCGAAGGAATATTTTTTCCAAAATATTTAATTTCGCCATTTCGACTATCGAAGATAGCGTAAGTATATTCATTTTTTTCTTTTATTAAGCTGTATAAAATTATTTCGTCTTCTGAAATCCAATTATAATGAGAAACAGATCCGCTATTGTTTATAAGTTTTATATTATCCCCTTCTCTATTTGCAACAAAGAGACGCGAATATCTTTTTCCATTTCTATCCATCCATAAATGAAAAAAAAGAAATTTATTACCAGAAAGATTAAACATTAAATGGTTAAAATAATGCTCCGCACCCAACATTGAATTATGCGGTTCTATTTTTGAAATTTCCTCGAGAGAAAACAACTGGCGAACCTCATTTGTTTCTAAATTAGCAAGTTCTATGCTATTATCATCCGGACATAAATTGCCAATACTTTTATCTGATAAACTGCCATATCCATAGCCCGGTCTTAGGCGTTGAAGGCGAGAAAAATTCAAAGAAAGCCCCCATTTTCCGTCCTTACTCAGTGCATACAGCGACCTTTTTATCTTTTTGACAATATTACCACTTGGAAATTCTTGAATTATTGCGCCATATTCTCCATCAATTATATTATTATAAATTATTTTATTTTCTCTTTCTCCATGCCATTGTAATCTGCAACCTTGTTGCCAACACCAAGCGTTAGTTTTTCCTAAAGAAATAAAATTGCTTTCCGGATTATTAATATCATAATAGCCAACTTCAGCATAATCTTGAATTTTTGGCGCTCTGTCAATTAGCGGTGCTCGCATTGCTAAAATTATTTTATCATCATTGCTAAAAGGAGTTATGTCATAATAACCAAAAAAAATATGTTTGTCTTTTTCGCCAAAATTAAATATATTATTAGATGAAACAGATTGAGAAAGAAAAAACTTTCCCATTAAGCGGAAAATTGATATTCTAAAAATTACCAAAACTTTCGGGGAAAAGGCGTCAAATAATCTTATTATTCTTTCAAAAAAATTACTCGTCTTCATAAATTTGATAACAACTCAGTCCGATTTTTTTTACTTTCAAATTAGCAAATCTCTTATCAATTCTGGATATTTTTTTAATAAAATCTTGGAAATCTTTTTTCGCTAAACCGGGATTTTTATGCAATTGATAAGCCAATGATATGTAATCCCCCTTATTTTTGGATATTATTTTTTTTAGCATCAACATGATCCTCTCATAAAATTCAAACAGCACTATCAATAGAATATTTATTTTTTTATAATTCGACCGAGCTATTGATTTAAGATTAAGCGATATCGATTCTGAAGCTGTTTTCCCACTTATACCTGCTAAAAAATAATCCAGCTGTTTTTTTTTAAAATTATATTCTTCAGTTTTAAAAACAGGCTTATTGATTATTTTCTCTATGATATTAAATAATTCTTCTAAATTATACGCCTCGATGCTGATTTTATTGGGCATTTCAGTTTCTTGATCTTCTATTATAAACGGACGATAGGCTATCGTTTTAGTTCCAAGGACAAACGCTTCTACGGCCGTAGTGCAACCATTATGCACCAAAACATCAGCTGCCATTATCCATGGTATGGCATTACTGGAATAAACTACAGTTATATTTGAAAATTTTTCCGCTATTTTTTCCCAAACATCATATTTTTCCGAAGGATGAGGCCGAATAATAATATTATACTCCTTAAATTTTTTAGCTATTTCCGGAATCATTTCTTGAAACTCCCTAAACATTTTCTTTTGCCAATCAATATTAGCTAGGATATATTTTTCATCATCAGAATTGTTCATCCAACCTTTTTCTTTTAAGGAATTTAACATAAAAGCATCTCCAGCAAAATGATTTCCGCGTCCAAAGTTAGTATTTATTAAAATAAATTTTCCGTATTTTTCTTTGATTTTTCCAGCTTCTTCATCAAAAACAACTTTATATTCCGGCCTTAACATATCAAAACGAGGATTACCCGTAATAAAAAGTTTGCAATTCGTTTTACTTACTTTTTCTTTAATTATACCTGCTTGTCTTTCTCCCCAACAAAAAAATAAATCGGCATTCTCTAGTCCTTCTTTTGAAACTCTCTGATGCAAATAAATATCGTCTTTTAATGTAACTAGGCCTTCTTCATCCATAACTGCAACTTGGTGCCCTTCTTTTTTAAACCTTGCAGAATTTCTGGCCAAATTTTTTGCCAAACCTACATTAAAAATTATTCCACTAGGGAAAAAAAGGCTTTTGGAATTGATATCTTTTTTCGGTCCAAGGACAACATTGAAGCCATTTTTAACAGCAAAAGAAGCCAGGAGCGTTTTCCCATAAAGGTCTCTCGCTTTTGTTTCAATAGGTATGTATAGCCAAGATTTATCCTTGCTCATTTTATTGTTTTTTTATTAATATTGTTTCAAAATAACCCGTTGGATAAAATCCTTTAAACATAAATTTCTTTAAAATAGGATAGCTATATTGAATAAGATTTTTTGCGGCAAAAACTCCTATGCTCCCATCAGCTTCCTTAAATCCATATCTATCAGCTAATTTTAGTAGAGATTTGCGAGTAAAATAATTTATATGTTCCAATGGCATTACCCGCCTATAACATTCACATTTTTTTTCAATCTTTATTATATTGGGAGTTAAGCCGGTAAGATAAAAAATTCCATTTTCTAAAAGTCTTTCACTTGCATATTTGAAATATGCATTCAGATCATCAACATGTTCAATAACAGCATCAGAAATAATAATATTAAATTTTTCAGAACTTGGCAATTCTGATGGCAACATAACATTTAATCCTTTCTGTCTGCAATAGTTCAATCTAAAAGAATCGACATCTACTCCAACTCCATCAACTCCAAAAACTTTACATAAATCCAAAATATGACCCTGCCCACAGCCATAATCTAATAATCTTAGTCGTTTATAGCCGTCATTCTTTGCTTTTTTAAAATATTCTTTAAAAAATTGCAAAACATTTAGCAAGGGAAATATTTCCCTATATTTGCTATATAAATTATATAAATAACCCAGATCATTTTCTTTAAACTCCCAATTCTTAACTTCATTTTGACCAACTTTAGCTTCATTATAAACTATCGAGTAAAGATCACTCCTCAATCTAGGGTTAACAAATACAAATCCGCATTTTCTGCATTTTTTTATACAAAATTTCGCATTCTCATCAACTCCCAGCACTTTTAAATTATAATATTCTTTTCTTTCTTCACTTAAAAATTGGCTAGGTGTTAATTTAATAACAATTTTAAAATTATTACTTCCACAAATTGGACAGTTAATATTATTAAAAATATTCTCCTTTTTTATTTCTTCCATAATTATCTTTCCTTAAATTTATTAAATACTTCCACATACATAGAAACTGATCTATTTATTGAATAATAATCACGATCACTGGAAAGCTTTTGTTTCAATATTGAAAATTTATCCTTTGCAAGCTGAATTGTTTTTTCTAAATTATTTTCATCAATTGAAATCCCATTTCCCCTGACAATTTCTTCACTACTTCCTTTGCCACTATTATAAATGACCGGCAATCCAAAACACAAAGCCTCAATTACTGAATTTGGACAAGGATCATTAATAGCAGGATGCAACAAATAATCAGCATTTTTGTATATTTCCACTATTTCTTCATGCGTTAAGGTGCCCCGAATATCAACTTTGTGGTTTTTTATTTTTTCTGACCATTTTCCTATATGAATTACTTTGACTCCTTTTAGTATGGATATTTTAGCTATAATATCATGCCTTTTAAATTCTTTGTAATGAGAATTAGAAACAAATTTTAATGGACTATGAATTTCTCCAACTGAAAAATTTTTATTCTTGAAAATTAATGGGGCGCCATTATGGATAACTATGCTATTACTACCTTTATACCCCCATTTTTTAAAAAAAGATTTTTGGAACTCGCTTTGAAAAATTACAAAATCAGCAAGATTTACAAGTCTGATTGTTTGAATGTCTGACCATAAACCATATTTCAAGTATCCCAAAAAAGATTTTATATTTGAAATGCAATAGGAATTTATATTAAGATTAACCGCTCTGACAATAAGCTTTGCTTTGCTTGTATTTTTTAATTTTTTTATATCGGAAAAATGATAACGCTTTTCGCTACCAGATGAAACATTTCCCTTACCACGAGACAATTGGCTAAAAAAAATTATATCGCTTTTCAAATTAATGTCATGATGCACATCAAACTCAGGGTTGATTTTTATTTCATTATACAACGCCCTAATGAAATTGTTCGCGCCACCCCAGGGATTATCCGTATGTCTATAAGCAAAAAAAATTTTTATTTTTTTCATCAGTTTAGATATTTTTTATATAAATTTAAATCTAATAAATCTTTTACTCTTAAGTAAAATTCATCTCTAGTTCTGTAATATTTTTCCATAAGTAAGCAATTTTGTTTCCACCTTGCCTTTTCGTTATATCGAAAATACAAAATATCTTCTTCTGGAGGAAACATCGGATCATTAGTGCGTGAATAAAGGAACATTATTGCGGATAAAACTTTTGCGGTCTTTATCTGATCTTCATTTAATTTTGGTATAGCAGATATATTTTTTAATAGATTAAAATATTCTTCGACAGTTCTTGGTTCAATTGTAAATCCAAATCCGCTATAAGATGCTTGCGATGTGACAATAGCAGGAATACCAAAACAACCAAATTCTAATCCAGACTTGCCCTGAACAGTAAGTATCACATCCGCTATATCCTTGATACTCTTTGTGTTTAGATCATCAGGGCATATTTTTATATTATTTTTTCCATATAAATCAACTAGCCTTTTTACTTCCCCTTCTTCATTATATTTGAAAGACATTGGGTGTGGCTTCATAATCCAATTAATATTAGTAATTTCAGAAACACATTTTATAGTTTCTACCAGCCAAACATAAAAATCCCTAAAAAGAAGTTTCTCTATTGGAGTATGATGAGGACCATCAGAAAAGGCATGAGGCATAATAAAAACAATCGGCTTGCTTTTATCAAGCCCTAGTCTTTCACATAAAACATCCTTATTGTATTCAATTTTCCCTTTATAAGATTTTAAAACATCAATTTCATTGACTTCACCGGAAAAGCGTTTATTGAAATAGGCATCAATATCTTTATATAACTGATCTTTTTGTCTAAGTGCCTCTACATCTAATTTCCTCGGTCGATATTTTCCCTCCATAATATCCAGCCCTTCGTAACTTTTCATTAATTTTCTACTCGCCAAAACAACTATTGCGCCTTTCTGGTCAGCAATTCTTACCAAAATTCCACCTTTTATGAAAACAGGCAAACAAACATAAACGTATTTAATATTATATTTGTTGAAAATTTCTTTACAAATCATTACTCTCAAAAAAGCGGAAAAAATATATCCAAAATAATTCCACTTGATTTTTTCTATCGTATATAATCCTTTATTAAATCTTAAAATATTGTCGTATATCAAATCTCCAACATACACGCCTTCAAATTCCAGCTTTAAAAGATCAGAAACATTTCTTTTTTTCATGTAAAAATCCAAACTCAAAATTAATGCTCTAAAAACAAAAACTGCTCGCCAATAATAATTTTTTAAATATAAAAAATTATTTATATTATACGACTCGTATACTTTCTTCCAAAAGCCCCAGGAAAAACTAAAAGCATTTGCCAACACAATCGGCAAACAGCCCGTATTCTCTTCAATTGACTTTACCGCTCTTGAGGCTACTACTAAATAAGCGGCAGAGCTTTTTAGGCCGTCAACTAATATATATCCTTTTTTTTGAGATCCTTTGATATCCGCCCAATACTTCCGATTTAAATTAATAAATTTTCGAATATCTGGCGTAACTCTATTTCCAAAGAATCCGCCATAAATCATTTTGAAAAAATTCATCATTTTTATCTTTTAATTATTTGCAAATAAATTCAACTCCTAGATTTTTTTCCGCTTGCCTTAAAAACAAATATACCCTCAAAGCACATTCCGGTTTAATTTGCCCATTAGGTTTTTTCTTCCCCAGATTTTCCTTAATAAATTTTTCGAGCTTTGCAGTTATTTCACTAGAAGCTCCATCAAGCTTATCTATAACCATTGGATGATTCCATGCTATTTTTTCGTTTCTTCGGTCACTATTGGGGAATTTCTGCATAAAAAATTTGATTTGATTTCTAAAAAAATTAATATATTGTCTTCTATAACATTTTTGATTCCCGCTATTATAAGAAATACTACTAATTTTTGGATTCAGTTTTTGAATAAAGCGCAAAGGGATAGCTCCGTCCATTTTATCTTTCATGGGCAAGCTAAAAGCTTGGGATAAAAAATTATCATCTTTAAGCGGAAATTGGACTCCATAATTCATATGAAAAAAAGGAGTTCGTGACGCAGATTGTTTAACTGTACGGACATGATAAAATATAAAATCAGTTCTAGAATGAATACTGCTAAAAATTAATGATCTTTCAGTAATATCCGAAAAAAATTTATCTGTTAGTTTATTTGAAAAATAAGGCATAAAATCTTCTTCCCTTTTAATATTATTTTCTTTAATTTTATACCCCATAATCCTGTTAGCATCTTCTGGCAATTTATGTATATCTCTATAATATCTTCCTTTGTGAGCATCGGCTCCCATTCCTATTATTATACAATCTGGATCATTAAATCGCATCAGATCCATATAACTATACCATCTAGCAAGAGTTTCTCTATAAATACCTCCGTGAAATTCAATAAATTCAGGAGATAAGATATATTTCAATGGTTCTTCTTGAAACATATCTCTTGAAACACATACAAAAGGAACTTTCAAACTATCAGCCACCTGTTTTGCAATTTCATATTCTTTTTTATCCTTGTATTCATGATAAGCTATGACTTTGTTTTTGTATTTTTTTGAAAAATGACAAGCCAAAGCAATATTTAAGCGTGAATCAATACCCGCGCTAAGAAGCACAGCTAATGGCTTTCCTTCTTTGCATATATTTTCAAAGTTATTAAATGCATATTCCTGAATCGAAGAAGGAGTGCTTTTAATAAATTTAATTTTTGATTCATCAAAAATAATCTTGCCAGCTTGTATTTTATAAATCGATGAGGCATCCAGCAACTTAACATCTACAAATAAATCATCTAGAGGAACAATTAAATTAGAAATTTGTCTTAACAAAACTTCTCCTCTTATTTCTATTTTTTCATTTTTTTTAAATAATTCTATTGCAATATTGCTCAAAATAAGATCATTTCCATCAATCCGAGCATAACAACGTTGTATATTTACTGGAAATGTATGAATCTTGATTTGTTTTTGAGCGTCAATTGAAACTAGAGTGTGTTTATCGCCATTTTGAAAACTGGGAACCGTAATAATTATTTCCTCAGATTTTTTTTCTAGACATGCTTGTCCAAAGCATTCTATTGATTTTGAGCCATAAACTAAAGGAATGCATACTTTCCACTTATATGCACCACTCTTTATATATTCGTTCATTTGTATTTTATTACTTAAAGCTTATATTTTTGGTTATTATTACTTTCATTTTAACACTAAAACCATATGAAGTAAATATTGCATAAAAAATAAAACTCCCCTTGACGACAATCCGTCAAGGGGAAGCTGTTTGAACAAAATTAAGAAAACATTTCCGGAAAAAGCTTATCCATATTTTTCCAGGAATGATCTCCGGAGATAATCACCATTTTTCCAGAAAGATTAAGCTGGTCAATGGCCTGAATAGTGGCTTCAAACACGCCACCAGTTTGAGGACCGACATTAAAGCCCTTTGTTATCAGATCTTGCTTAACGCGATCTATAGCTTGTTCATAAGAAGCATAGCCGATAAAATCTACCAACCCTTCCTCTCGCAAGGATTTGATGAAAGGAGTAATATAATCCGGTCCTTCCACAAATGTACCAGCAATTTTTTTCCCGCCCGGTTTTCCATTCGAAGCGATGATCTTCACTTCTGGCTTCTGTTTTTTCATGAAAGTCGAAACACCGTACAAAGTAGCGCCCGACCCCATGCTGGCTGCGATAAAATCAACATCTGGCATCACTTCAAGAATCTCAGGCGCAGTCGAATCATAATGAGCTTGCGGACTTGCCCAGTTATTCAGTTGATCTAAGAAACAGTATTTTCCAGGAGATTCCTGAACCAATCCCAAACAATGCTTGTAACCGTCACCAGTAACATCACCATGATGGATAATTTCGGCTTCTTGACCCCGTAAAAACATTTCGTTAATCTTGGTCAGTTTTTTATTTACCACAACTGTGGACGGGAATCCGAAACGGTTGCCAAAATAAGCCATTGAGCAGGCAAAACTTCCACTCGAAGCGTCGAGCAAAAGCATACCCTCTTTCAATTCCCCGATTTTCAATTTTTCTTTAATGATAGCCAGAGCCGACCGGTCTTTCAAACTCCCGGTTGGATTTGTCCCCTCCAGTTTCAGAAAGATTTCTGCATCCTTGTGCATCCCCCACCTAACAATAGGGGTACTACCGACTCTCTCTTGATGATTTTTAAAGATCTTTTTCATGTTTTTCCTCCTTATATTTAGATTTTTTTATATCCTCTACTCTTGACAGTATAATATAGAATAAGTTTAGTCAAATGGATTGAATTGACACGGAATCATCCTGTGGTATCCTTTATATAAAAAGCTACCTTAGTTTACTAAAATACACAATCTGTTAAATATATAATATGTTAATTAATTATGAGCAAAAAAAGAAAACCGTACTTTAGCAATAGCGTTGTTAATCCTATTCATACTTCAGCTACCTATTTTTTTGAAGATACGGAACAGGTAATTCGGTACCATGATAAAAAAGAAAAGGTTGGCAGATATGGACGATACGATAATCCTAATTGGTTAGAATTAGAAGAAAAATTAGCCAAACTTGATCTTTGCGAAGATGCTCTTGTTTTTCCTTCTGGAATGAGTGCGATTGCTACAACCCTAATGAGTCTTGGTGAAAAAAACAAGAAAATTATTTATACAGGAAAAGGTTATCGTAATATTAGGAATTTATGTGGTAATATTTTGGCTAAATTTGGAATTGAAACTATTTCATTGTCGCCAGCCAACGCAAACCAGTTTATGGCAGAATTTAAAAAGCATTATGATGATAATACTAGCGTTGTATTTTTGGAAATTCCATCCAACCCTCATCTTTATCTGGTTGATGTAGAAGAAATTAAAAAAATAATAAAGAATAATACAATACTAATTATTGATAGCACTTTTTCTTCTCCGATAAATTTTTTACCTACAAGGTGGGGAGCTGATTTAGTTATTCATAGTTGTGGAAAATATATAGGTGGTCACGCAGATATTATGGCTGGCAGTGTCGCCGGAAAAAAAGACATCATCGAAAAAATTAGAAATTATAGAAATGTACTGGGCAATATTGTTGATTCTCACACTGCTTTTTTGCTTAATCGAAGCATTGCCACATTAAAATTGAGAATCGAATATTTAAACCAAGTGGGACTTAAGTTAGCCACTTTTCTAGAAAGTCACCCTAAAGTTAAAAAAGTTTTTTACTCTGGATTATCATCTTATTCAAATTGCGATTTGGCAAAAAAATATCTACATGGCCACGGTGGTGTTGTAACTTTTGAATTAAATGTATCAAAGGAATCAGCGACAAATTTTGTTGATGCTTTAAAGATTCCTTATATGGGAACAAACTTTGGTTCCTGCCATTCTATGGTAGAACAATGTTCTATTTTTACTTATTACAAGGAACCTCAAGAAGTAAGGAATGATTTAGGCATTAGTGATACCCTGATCCGATATAGTATTGGTTTTGATAACATAGACGATATCATAAACGATATCAATGAGGCCTTAGAAAAAGCTTAATTGATCGAGTCTGTTTTAAAACTTGTAACAGAGAAGATAACTTGCCACTTATAAACATGGAAATAATTAAAAAAGATTCAACTTACCTTCAAAAAAAGGAAGCAGAAATTGAAATGGAAATTCCAAAGTTTCACCCTGATATTCAAAAAATTATGGAAATTTCAGTAAAAATTGACCCTTGGACGTATAATCAAGTAGGCAAAAGAAATGATGGACCTTTTAAAGATAATTACCAGGGCCTAGAAGTAAGAGAATGTGGAGAAAAATTGGTAGACATAAACCTTTTCGGTCTATCCAGTGAAGATTATTATTTCTCTAAATTTGCGAATAGGAAAGATATTTTAGCTAAAAACTGGATTTCGAAGAAAGTTTTTCTGCGTAAGAGTCATGCTGAACGCTTAGTTAAAGCTGATAAATATTTCAGAGAGAGAGGATTGTTTCTTCATATTGTTTCAGGCTGGCGACATCCCGAGCTACAAAAAATAATCAAAGAAGATTACGCTAAGAAATTTGGATGCGAAAAAGCTGATAGAGTTTTTGCCTCTACTGATAGAAAGGTTCCTGCTACGCATTCCACAGGAGGTTCTTTTGATGTTGAATTGAGAGATCTCACTAGACGGAAAAAGATAGGTATGGACATATATTATAAAAATGAAAGAATCTCGAGTCTTTATTGGGCAGAAGAATTATTTAATGAAGATGCTCTTGATAGCACAAACACAGAAGCAGTCAAACACAGAAGAATTCTTTATCATGGTTTATGCACAGAAAAAGTGATTTTTGAGAAAAATGAAGATACTTTTACCGCACATCCAGGAGAATATTGGCATTATGGCGATGGAGACACGCTAAGTGCCTATCTAAAAAAGGAACCTTTTATCAGATATGGAATAATTTATCCTTAACCTTAAAAATACTTCCTATAAATCTTAGTATTCTTTTTTCTTAATTCTTCCATCATATATTCACTCCTGAACCAATCAAAATCAGTATTGATGTCAACCGATCTTTCTTGTGGGACAATATAGCCCACAGCATTATCAGAAAAAAGATGATGATTTTTCATTATGAAATCTCGGCAAATCACATATACTGACCCGTTTCTTTTATAAGCCTTCTCTAAATCCTGCCTTCTCAAGCCTTCTTTTTCTGACATAGAATATGGCAATACCTTATCCCCTTCCATTCTTTTTATCCTCGAAGGATGCGGATCATCAATTTCTACCATACTAAAAGCGCAATCAGCTTCTGAATGGTCAATTAGTTTTTGAATAGTATTATCAATATCCTCTGGAATTCTAAAAGGCGATGTTGGCTGAAGAATCACTGCATAATCAAAAACTATTCCCAATTTTTCTTCCATAGTTTTTATTGCATGTTCCATTACCTCCAGATGAGTACTTTTATCCCCTGCTAATTCTGCTGGCCTCATAAAAGGCACATCAGCTCCATACTGTCTACACACTTCAGCTATCTCCTCATCATCAGTAGAAACAATCAGATGAGTAATCAACTTGCTGTCTTTGGCAGGTTTTATAGTGTACGCAATCAGGGGTTTCCTGCCTAGAAGCTTGATATTTTTTCTTGGAATTCCTTTTGATCCTCCTCTGGCGGTGATCACTCCCAATATATTTTTTTTCTCCATATAATTAATCAACAAAACTTTTTTGCGTATAAAGATCGATGGTAGCCACGATTTCAGAAATTTCTCTGCTGGTATCATTAGAAAAATATAAATTCGAAGAATCGTATCGGCCTTTTTCTGTTTGTTTTTTTATTGCATCAATAATTTCTTTTCTATCAAAATCACAATTGAAAATATTTTCTGCGCAAAGACGATTATTTTGCCTATTACCAACATTAACTACCGGTACACCCAAATAAGAACATTCTTTTATTCCTGAAGAAGAATTACCCACAAGACATTTCGTATTAACTAATAATGTAAGAAATTCTCTTGGTGGAAGATAACGTAAATATTTAATTTGATGATTGGAGACTTTATCCTTAAACATACGCAGTTCATGAGAAATTTGTTCTGCGCCAGCGTCAAAGTTTGGCCAAAACCAAATTGTTTGCATTCCCAACTCATGAACAGCTTCAAGCAATTCTCTTGTGTACTTAGGCAAAAGTTTAGTTTCATTGTTTACCGGATGAAACATCACCATAATAAAATCTTTTTCATAATCAAATGAAGCACCGCTTCCTATATCAGAAAAATTTATTTCTTTCATACTAGGATTGCATTCTAAAATTTTCTTGGCCACTTCTACATCCGGACTGCCGAAATTAAACACATACTCTTTTTTTTCTCCCATTCTCAATATCCTCTGATAAGCTGGTTCATTTGTAGCAAAGTGAATATGAGCCAGTTTTGTTATTGCATGTCGAACTGACTCATCCAGTGTCCCACTCACATCTCCACCTTCAATATGAGCAATGGGAATATTTAGATGAGCAGATGCCAAAGCAGCCGAAAGAACCTCGAATCTATCTCCACGAAGAATAATTAAATCCGGCTGAATAAAATTAAAAATTGAAGAAAATTCTACCACTCCCAAGCCAACAGTTTTGGCTTTGGCTATCTGACTGTCGCCATCAAGATTGAAGTGGATTTCATAAATATTCTCATGCCCCTCATCTTCTAATATTTTTTTGACATTAAAACTGCTTGAAGCATATTTTGGAGAAAGAGCTATTCCTCCCAAAATAATATGCAAATCAACATCTTCGCGTTTTTTCAATTCATCTAAAATCAAAAAATTCCGACTATAATGAATCAGACTAGTAATAATAAAACAAATTTTTCTTTTTTTCATAAAAATATTATATTAATTATTTTTTCCTAATCTCCCTGTATATTTTTCCCGAGTTAATTTTTCTTCCGGCAAAAGATCCAGACTGCCAGAACCCAAGGCAATTTCATATTTTTCCCTCCATTTACAAAGTTCTTTGAATACTTCCGGTTTATCGGCAATCATATGCGTAGTGATTGGTTTCAATCCTTCCCCAGTTGTATGGGCCGTTTGTGGCATATTTTGATCGAGCGTAAAATGTTTTTCAATATAATTCACTCCCATACCCATTGAAAACAAAGCCGCTTCTATCCCATGAACATGATCGGAATACCCCACTGAATCAGCAATTGTTTTGAGCCAAAGAAGTTTTTTGAGATTAGCTTTTTCCAGTGGACACGGATAAGAAGAAACGCAGTGCATAATGGTATATTTACCAGTTTTTAAAATATCCACCGCTTTCCTCATTTCATCTTCAGTTGACATTCCCGTTGAAACAATAACCTCTTCAAAATTATCTCTTAATTTTTGAAGGAAATTAAAATGCTTAAGATCAGTGCTAGCCACTTTGATTTTCTTGAGACCCAGACTTTTTAAAAATGAAATTCGATCGCCATCATAGCAAGTTGTCATAAACTCGACGCCGTTTTTTTCGCATTCTTCTTTTAGGATAAAATGCGCCTCATCAGAAAGCTCCAAAGATTCATATCTTTTTTTGTCCGGATCAGAGTTGGAAACATTTTTCGCCTGCCAAGATTGGAATTTTACAATATCCACTCCAGTTTTAGCTACCTCCTGAATCATTTTTTTAGCCAATTCAATATTTCCATTATGGCAAGAAGCAATTTCAGCAATTATTTTAATCATACAATTTCCCCTTACATTCACAAATTAAATATATTCCGTCTTCTATTTTTTCGTTTTTATAATTCTTATGAAAATTTACCTGCCTAAAGAAATTTTTCAGAAATAATTCCAAACTAGCTTGGCTAAAAAAATTCCTATGATCAAACCATTTCCAACGGGTCCTGCCTAATTTATAATATTTTTCACTAGGAAAACGATTCGGGACACTCAGGAAAAATTTTCCGTCTTTTTTGATAAATTTGTATAGACATTGAAAAGCTGGAAGCAAATCTTGAGGCGCCATATGTTCAAATATTTCATAAGCGCAAACTGAATCAAATTTTCCAAATTTCAAAGGAAAATTTTCAACCGTATAGTTTTCCAGTCTCACTTTATTAGCTATTTTTTTGCTAATTTCTTTTCTTTTTAGTAAATCGTTAATAAGTTTTCTACCGTCATTTATGGCCGATTTTCTAATATCAATTCCAAAAACTTTTTTGACACTTGGAATTTCCGCAATTTTAATGCTCGCGCTTCCATCACTACACCCAACTTCCAAAACATCTTTTCCATAGTCAAATTTCTTAATCAATTCTAGCCTGTTGATATCGTCTTGAAGCATTATTTTGACTTTTTCATCAACTTTGTCTTGATAGAAAACTCTTTTAATTTGATCCTTATACTTTTCCGCGCTTTGAAACTGCTTTTTCTTATCCCAAATATAATTTTCAACTACAATCGGATAAACTTCGGAAGAAATATGTCTGTCATCTTTTTTATTATTTTTTGAAAATGTTTCTATAATTTCCCCTTCTTTGTTTAGTAAAACAACTTTTTTGATTTTCATTAGAATTATTTTAATTTTATTATTTCATTAATAACTTTTTTTGCCGTAAATATATCTGTAGCCTCTCTCGATTCAAATGTAACACCTCCGATATGCGGAGTGATGATTAAATTTTTATTCTCTTTAGCATATTCTATTAATGCATTATTTTTAAATTTTTTGTTAAAATTAAGTTCGTCGACCAAAACATCTGTTCCATACCCAGCTATTTTTCTCTTTTTTAATGCCTCTATAATATCTTTTTCATTAACCACCCTTCCTCTTGAAGTATTAATTATAATAGCACTTTTTTTCATTAAATCAAATGCTTTTTTATCAAAAATATTCTCAGTTTCTTCATTTAGATGAACATGAATGGAGATAATATCACTGATTTTTAAAAGTTCTTTGAATTCAACTTTTTTGGATTTTGATTTTGAAAATGCAACACTTTTTTGATATGGATCGCAAGCTACAACATTCATTCCAAATGCCTTCCCATATTTTGCCATCATAGTTCCCAGCCTTCCGAGTCCTACGATTCCTAAAGTTTTTTGATATAAATTATGACCCCTGAATTTTTCCGTCCAACAATAATCCATAGCAGATCTATTTGCGGGAAGAACATTTCTAAGCAACAGCATAGCAAGTAAAAAAGCCAGTTCAGCTGTTCCGGTAATTGTATCCAAAAATTTTCGGTCATTTTTCAAACAAAGCACTCTTATTCCCCTTTTTTTTGCATATTTTAAATCAATATGATCCGTACCCGTTGAAGCAGTCGCAATAATTTTCAATTTTTTTCCGGCATCAATAATTTTTTTGTCATAATTTAATCCAAGACCAATAACAGCAATCTCATAATTGCCTATTCTATCTTGAAGCTGTTTCTGGGTGACAATATTTAAATAATCAACCTTGCCTGCGTTACCAAGAATTTTTTTTGCTTCTTTGGAAAAAACCGGACCAATTGTGTTTAATATTCTCATTTATTTACATTTTTTTTATTATTTGAAGCTTTATTACTAATTATTTCGCTATAGCTACCCTCATCCACAATTTTACCCTTATCTATAACATAAACCTGATCGCAATTTTTAACTGTTGTCAAACGATGCGCAATAACAATCATTGTTTTTAATTTAGCAATGCCTTCAATTGCTTCTAAAACCTCTTTTTCAGTCTTATCATCCAGTGAACTCGTGGCTTCATCAAGAATTATAACTTGAGGATCATAATATAATGCTCGAGCAATTCCTATCCTTTGTTTTTGCCCCCCACTAAGCCTTATACCTCTTTCTCCAATGTTAGTATTATAGCCTAAAGGTAATTCTTTTTCAATGAACGAATCGATATTTGCCATTTTTGCCGCTTTTTTCAATTTATCCATATTAATTTTTACATCCGGCAAACCAAAAGCAATATTTCGAGCAATAGTGTCATCAGAAAGATAAATCTGTTGCGGAACATATCCAAGATTAGCTCGCCAGTTGCCAGCGTTGTTTTCACCTATTTCCACCCCGTCTATTTCAAACTTTCCTTTTTGTGGAGAAAAAAGCCCCAGTATAAGATCAACTAATGTTGTTTTACCTGAACCGGTCTCTCCTATAAGAGCAATGAATGTATTTTTTCTTATCTCTAGATTGATATTATGTAGCGCATATTTTTCACAATTAGGGTAAGAAAAATAAACATTTTTCAACTGAATTTTATTTTTAAAAGAAACAGGCTCAATTTTTTTATACTTATCGCGAGATGAACCATTCATAATTACTCCCCTGCATTCCATAACTATATCTCGATGAATTCTGTCTAGGATAGCTTTGTTAAATTTAATCGTAGAAATTGAATTAAAAACTTCCTGAAAAGCGGGCATTAGTCTATAACCGGCAAAAGCAAAAAGACTAACTAAGGGAATAATTTCTTGGATTGGCTTGTTGAAAGAAATAAAAAATATTATTATGCCTACAACTCCCCCGAAAGCCACTACTTCAACAAAATAGCGAGGCATTTGACTGATTATATGATACCAGGATTGAAGTTTAGAATAAATTTCGGAATTTTTAGAAAATTTATTCAAGAAAAAATATTCCGCTCCTATAATTTTTATATCCTTTATTCCACCCAGCGCCTCATTGGCCGATTTGAATCTTTCCATGTTTTTCTCCATCCGCTCTCTTCCTTTGATTTTTAATTTAACAGAAAAATTAAAATATATAAAAAAATACAATAGCCCCAAGATGACTGTCGCCATCAAAGTCATAGAAAAATTTATAAACAAAAGCATTCCAAGAATAATAATTATTTGTATTCCGTCTGTGATAATCTTTGTTATTGATAAAAGAAGCTTACTGGCAAGTTGTTGAACTTCAGATAAGATATTCTTACTTAAATCTGCCGTATTTTGATTCAGAAAATAAGCATACGGCATAGAAAGATATTTTCCCAATAAGGAAACGGAAAGTCTATAGTTTTTTCCCCAAACAAAACGAATATTAAGCCAAGCAGAAAAAGCGGACACGGCATTTCCAACAACTAAAAGAGCTAGGATTACAAAACCAGAAAAAATAATAAAAGAATTTATTTCTTCAAAATTGAGAGCATAATACGACCAGTTAAGCCATTTATTCTCATTTATTATATTTGGATTCATAACTATGCTAATAAAAGGCAACACAGAAGCAATTCCAACAGCTTGAAAAAATGCTGTTAGTAAAGATAAAAAAATAACCAAAAGAAATTCAATTTTTTCTTTGTGATTAAAGAGCTCATTTAGCTTGAAAGCAAAATCTAATTTTTCTTTTATTTTTTCAAAAATAAACATAGTTTTTTAATTATAGATTATTTTCTGGACTATTTCAACTCAAATAATTCAGTCTTTTCAATTGGGCCGATCTTCGAATCTTTTATCATTTCAAAAGCAGCCTTAAAATATTTCAATCTTTCCATTCTTTCTTTGGGGGATTTTTGGAAAAGATGTTCACGAAAATAATCAAGAAATATTTTTTCTTTTTTAAAATACACAGATCTTATATAGGGTCGCCTTTTGGTTTGTTTTTTAATTTCATCAAAAATATCCAAGGCTCCACGCATAACTTCACCATAACTTGTTTCGGAAATCTTTTTTGATTTTGTTTAATAGGGAATCATTTTTTATTTCGATTTATAATAAGCTATTTTTCACTTTAGTCTAGTCTTATCTTAGACGATTGTTAGACGATTCCGAATTTCAATTATTTATCTAGACTATTTCTTGCTTCGATAGGCCAGCGTGATTTTTGTCGATATCACATTTTCATCTCCCTCTTCAATTTCCCCGCCATATCGGTTTTTTCCCAAGTAAAATCTTTGTCACGCCGACCAAAATGTCCGTAGGCGGAAGTTTTTCGGTAGATTGGGCGTTTTAGTTTTAGGGTGTCGGCAATAGCTTTTGGTTTGAAGTTAAAATATTTTTTGATAAGTTCAATAATTTTTGCTTCATCAATTTTCGCGGTGCCAAAAGTGTCGATATAGATTCCTACTGGTTCAGCTACTCCAATCGCATAGGCTACTTGCAGTTGGCATTTCTTGGCTAGTCCAGCTGCCACCACATTTTTGGCCACGTAGCGCGCCATATAGGCACCACTTCGATCAACTTTGGAAGAATCTTTTCCGGAAAATGC
>Ga0066601_10000172_pt1 | contig 29730 bp, 26 predicted proteins | sample Medcelwee11metaG_FD_59487 | JGI IMG/M metagenome (GOLD analysis project Ga0066601, IMG submission 59487) | Freshwater pond sediment microbial communities from the University of Edinburgh, under environmental carbon perturbations - Medium... | ecosystem: Environmental > Aquatic > Freshwater >... | reverse complement strand
ATCATTTCCGCCAATCGTTCCGTCGGCAATTTTGCTTGAATCAATGGCGTTGTCTAAAACGGTATTGGCAATAGTAGCTCTGTCCGCATTAATAATTCCCGCTATTGTCCCGAAAATTTTACTTCCGTCCAAAGAAGTTATCCAGGAAGGATCAGCATAAGAGCCATTCGTATAAACTCCATTAGTAACTGTTTCAGCATTTCCTGCAAGATCACCCTGAACATTGCCTATCAAATCTCCAATAAAAGTTGCGGCGACAATATCTGTCAAAGAATCAATGTCTGAGCCGATTATTGTTCCATTTATAATTTTATCTGAACTTACGGCATCATCGGCCAGCTTAGAATTAGTAACTGATTGATCGGCTAATTTTTCTGGACTAATCGCACTATCAGCTATCTTTCCGTTCGTAATGGAAGCATCTAAAATTTTACTAGCAATAATCGAATCATCCGCTAATTTAGAAGTTGTAATCGCCAAATCCTCTATTTTTCCATTAGTAATCGAGCCATCGGCCAATTTAATTCCAGTAACAGTCCCGTCTTCAATTTTAGCGGTTGTAACTGAACCATCTCCTAAATCAATTGAAACAATTGTGCCATCAGCTATTTTTCCAGAAGTAATTGAACCATCGATAATTTTAGCTGTTGTCACCGAATCATCAGCTAATTTAATTGTGGTAATAATCCCATCTTGCAAATCGCCAGCTAAAATAGTTCCGTCAACTATTTTTCCAGTAGTAACACTATTATCTCCTAATTTAATTGTAGTTATCGTGCTATCCGCCAGTTTGCTAGCGGTAATAGTTCCGTCTAAAATTTTTACATCAGTAACAGAACCGTCAGCTAATTTTGCCGAAGTTACAGCTAAATTATTTATTTTTATAGTGTCTATTGAACCGTCAGCCAACTTAACTCCCGTAACTGCGCCATTGGCTATTTTAGCCGTAGTTACCGAGCCATCTCCTAAATCAATTGAAACAATTGTGCCATCAGCTATTTTTCCAGAAGTAATTGATCCGTCTAAAACTGCGATTGAAGCCACCACGCCATTGGCTAATTTTTCTACGGTAATCACTCCATCTTTAATATCCGAACCTTTGATGGAATTTTTTAGATTCAATTTTCTGTATTCTATTTCCGCATTACTGGAAATATCATCATTAGTTATTCTTTTGGCAAACTGAACCAAATATTCTCTCCCGCCTTCATAAACCTCCTTAATTGTTACATTTTTTTCAAAGAATTTAGCTCCGGCTTCTGGAGCAATCAAGAAAATTAATTCCAAAACAAACGCAAAGACACCTAAAGAAATCACTATTTTTCTTAATGAAAAAAAATTTCTGGAAACATTACGAATCTTGATAATTCTTGACTTTCGCATATATTTGAAAAAATAATAAAGATCAAACTAAAATTGTATTTGAAATTAACACCCTATTTATTTTCTGTCAAATTAATTCTGAATAAATAAATTCACATCCTGCGATAGTTTATACAAACTTAAATAAGCATCCACTCTATTAAAATATAGTACTATTTTTAATTTCCTAATCTTTCATAATTTTAAAAAAATAAAGTCCAGGTAATTATCCTGGACTTTATTTTATAAATTTTTTTATTTTTAACAATATCTCCTTAAGCTGCCTTGGAAAAATAATCCTCATTTTTAGAATCAATTTCAACATTGGCTATTTCTGCTCGGATATCTTCACTTTTATTTTTCCTAATATTTCCCATATAAACAAAATTCTTTTCACCTTCAACTGTCCTGGAAAAACCTCTTTTTAACAGAATTGTTTCAATTTTTTCCTGATAAATCGATTGCCGGCTGATAATTACCATTACATTAAAACTGTCCAGTGATTCCCGACTGTTAGTTTCCACCCAGCGCATACCTATTTTCGAATCATAATGCCTGTCATACGGATCAATAATTTCTTCCTCGGAATCAATATGACTCTCTGACTGTCGCTGATGTGAAAAATTTTCAAAAGAATTAAACATATAATTATAATAAAAAATACAATGCCAACCTATTCATATCATACCAATTTTTTTCTAAAAAATAAACTAGATGATTTTTTATTTTTCAATTTTCAATGCCTTGCCTTCAATGATTGCCTCGGCAATCTTGGATCTTGCTGAAATTAAAATTCGCTGAAAAGTGCTTTGTGATGTTTTCATTTTCTTCGAAGCCTTGATTTGTTCCAACCCATCAAAATCTTTTAACTTGATGGCTTCTATTTCTTCCTTAGTTAAAAAAACTTCCGCCAATTGATTCATCGGGATTCCTCTCGGTTTGAAATAATAAGCCTTAGGCGTAAAAAATAAACGCCTGCATAATCTTGGTCTAGTCATAAATTATATTATATAAAAAAATAACCTCGTTATCCAAAACAATCCCTCCCTCTTCACTAGTAAAAGAAGGGGGTAAGATTGCTTTTGATGGAAACAATTAATTTTCCAGTTCTTCCAACTCTTTCTGTACCATTTGCAATTCTTCTTTCAAATCAACTATTTCTTGTTCCAACATTTCTTTTCTTTCTGTTTTTGGCATTGTTTGGTATTGACGATAAAACCATCCGCACATCACTCTACCATAACCCCTGCCTGACCCCAATCCATAACCAATTCCACACGAACCCATTCCCCGACCAGTTCTAGGTCCAATCCCCATTGGTCCTGTTTTATCTTGTTGTGGCATATTTGTCACCCCCTTTTCTAGTTTTAATCTTAAACTGAATATATATTATGAATATATATTCATAATATACTACTACTCTTGCCAACTTTATATTTCATCAAATAAATAATCGCCATTCACAATTTAAATAATAAGTTATCCTGGAAAAAACATAAAAAAATACCCCGATCGTTTTTACACAATAGGGGCATTTTAAATTAACGGCACATTGGCCATCATTCGATGCTCCAGGGAATTAATTCTCCTCCCCGGAAAACAGGCACGTCATGGAGTGAGCTTGCGACTTTCTCTGAGCTTTTCACCAGTGTGATTTTTTTGCTACTTGGCTGGACTCCGTAAAACTGCGGTCCGAAAACCGAAGTGAAGTTCTCCAGATATTCCAGCCGACCAAGCTCATCGAAAATCTGAGCATAGGTCTGCATAGCTACCGGGGCAGAGAAAATCCCAGCACTTTTTGCTGACAGCTTCACTCCATACAAATGAGGTGCACTGTCAGTCCCGGCAAAGAAACGCGGGTTGCCGCTACACATGGCAAGTTTGACTGCCTTAATATCCTGTTCCTGCTTTGCAACAGGCTTGCAGTATTTCAGCGGTTCGTAGATGTTGCCGTTTGAATCGCAGACATCCCAGTAGTTTACCATCGCGTGATGCGGCGTAAGAGTGGCTGCGACACAATACTTGTCCGAAAGCTTCTCGATGAAATTGATCATGGCGCACGATGATGCGTGTTCAACCACGATCTTCAGTTTCGGAAAAGCTTCAAGCAGATACTGAAGAAAGCGGATGGCTTCCTGCTCCTGCCAGAGCATCTGCACCGGAGCGTCATCATGAATTCTGCTGATACCGACTTCAAAGTGGCAAGAAAATATCACGCCGTTTTCTTCCAACTCTTCAAGTAATTCAGTGAAAGTGTTGGCGTACAAATCGTACAACGTGAGACCTTCTGCACCGTTTGTTGTGAGACCACCCGGAATGAATTTGAAAACCTTTATTCCGTGCTTGAGTGCAGTCTTTACAACGTAGCTCGCCCGTTCCAGAAGTTCACGCGTCACCATGAGCGGAACTACCGCATTGAACGAGGGAGCGAGAGCCTTAACTTTACCGAGATAAACTAGGTTTTTCTCGAAAGTATCGAGCACTTCACTGCCAGGCAAATTGCCCATGGCAACTCCGCCCGCAAACTGCTTCGCAGTAAACGGCAGCACGTCCTTCATCATGTCTCCATCACGGAAATGTACATGGGCATCGAAGCCCTTTCTGATAGTGATTCTTTCCATTATTACCTCCCGAAGAGTTTTTGTGCTCTCTGGATAATGGGTTGAACATTCCAGGGCTTGAGAAAAGACACGGAACCAATTGCGATTGCATTGGCACCTGCATGATACAGACAATCGACATCATCGGGCTTGAGTATTCCTCCGCCTGCAGTTATCGGCATTCTGATGCCCGCTGAACGAGCTTCCCTGACCCATGCTTCCACAATCGGCAAAAGGGGCCAGCCGGAAAGACCGCCGTCCTGCTGAAGACCTCTCTTTCTCAAAGGCGAAACATCGGAGCCAAAGAGCTCCTTCCAGTTAATCCGCTCGGGCATCTTTCCCCAAGGTATGGTGTTTGAACACGTGAGAGAATCAAATACATTATTGCTCTCGATTTTTCTGACTGCCTCAATAGGAGTCATGGCGTTAATCTTGAGATCGATCGGCACATCGCCTAAAATCTTTCTCAAAACATAGCCGTGTTCCAGCGCTTCGTGTGCCAGTTCGGCAGGATCATGGTCGGTATTGGGGCAGGATATGTTTTGCTGCACACCAAACCTCGCCTTGAAATCATGCTTGTACTTTCTGAGAATCTGTGCGAAACCTTCCGTTTCATCCAGGCGAAGCTGAAGCGTGCTGCCATCTGCCGCCATGAAAGAAATCCAGTGGTTACGCCTCATGTTCTGCCATTTCTGTTGGTTAAGAAGCACTTTGATTCCCGGATTGCTCAACGAAACCGCATTAACGGCGATTCCTTTAAATGGATTTACATAGATACATTTTGGAAAGATTTCCGTTGGTTGAAAATCCTCATCCAGCGGCATATTACCAGTACGCGGAGCCAGTGTTGCGGTTTTTGAAACAAGTGTTGCCCCCGTAAAATCGAAGCGACTTCCGAGCATAATCCTTAAAAACTTATGACTCGGATAACCTTCGCCGAAGTTGTTAAGGGCACCGGAAGCTACCATAACAGGACCAAAAGAAACCCCTCTTGAAACAAGACCTGATTTCATTGTTTTATTCCTCCTTGAGTTTGGGTAAATTTCAACTTCTTCTTATGTTAATTGGTTATTATTTTGTCAAAGACCTATTTTTATTTTGTCTTTAATAATTGCATGAAAATAGATATAAAAGCAAGTTTATGAGTAACCAGAGAGCCTTCCTGATTTCAAAACCATATCAAAATAAAGTCAGCTCTTGGCCTTAATTAAAAGTCACTAATATAAAAATAATCACCAACTGCCATCACTGAATAAAAAATAATTAGAAATGAAATTATAATTAGAAGTGTATATAAAATATTCCATTCTTTGTTATTTTTTTTCATCAAATAAGTTATCCAGATTGATCCAATAAGAAAAATAAAAGCGATTGCATCAACGATTATCTTCTCATAACCATTCGCAAAACAGTCACATGCATACCCAACCTGATGTTTACTAAAAACAAACATTCCCGCAAATATGGAATATGGAATAATTAACTTTATTATCATTCCAGCGCGACTAACTGGAAACTTTTTTTTATTTTCAATATCTTTCTTTAAAAAATGCTTAATTACAAGAATAATCGCAGCCAGCACAATGATGGGTGTTGCAAATATCAATATCCAAACAAAAAAAACTCCCACTGTATCAGCGACAGATGTCGGTGGTAATGTGTAATTTTTTTCTACAGCATGAGTAAGCAACGGTAAAAATAAAAAAATAAAAATAACCGCAATACCTTTTTTCATATATCAAATATAAGTTATAAAAATTATATTCATATTATAGCACAATTTTAATCACACTTTAGGCAACAAAAAAACACTCCTCTCTTGGAAAAAATGGGGTCAAATTTAAACTAAAAAACACTACTTTTTTATTAAAAAATAAAAACTAATTTATATATAAAAAATCTAGCACCTAAATACAGAACAAAGATTACATATTTTGCTAGTAATTTTTTTTACAGATATAATAAGATTATTAAAATAAATTATACATTACATCCTATGAATGATTTCAAAGATATTTATGACATCATAAAAACTGGCATATCATGGCCCACAGTGGGAGTTCTTTTAGGCATAAATTTTTTATATATAATTGCTAGTCATTTTTTTAAAAATATTTTTGATGAAACACTCGAAGAAAAAAAACACGACCTTGGGGTTTTCAAATCTCAACTTGATAATCTCAATAAACTTAATCAAGACTATTACATAGTTTACATAACTAATCTACGGGCTTTTAAAAAATTGCTAGAAAAAAAGACTATAAATGATTTGCTTTTATTTTATGAGTTTTTAAAATTAATCAATATACGCAGAAGATGGATTGAAGAAGTGAACTCGCTTATTGTTCTCAAAAGTCACACTGCTGAAAAACTAATTATACACTTAATTCAAGATCAAATTTTATTTTCTGATAATAATTTACTTGAGAAGGAGGATAGATATAAGCTCATAATGTTTTTGGGGACTAAGTTAAAAAAAATTAGAAACAAAAATATATTATCACCCAGAGAATGTTACTGCATGTTAAAAGATAACAACCAAGAAAATATTGAATTAAAAAAAATTTATGCAAATTTTAAAATAAAAATCGGTAACCTTAATCGCGACAAAAAAGAATTTAAAGATTTCCTAGAAAGTATAGATATATTTACTCGAATTTTTGATTCTGAGATATATCATTGTCATGAAGCTTGGTATAAAAACACCTACTATCCACCAACGTTCAGCAAGGAACAACAAGAAATAATCGTAGAAAAACTTACTATTCTATTTAAACAGCGATGGGTGAGATTACCCGAGGTTAATACTTTTTTAGGCAGAATTGAATCTTATTATAAAATTAACATATTTTCAGGAAAAATGATTGCCTATACTCGCCCTTGGCATGTTGTAAAAAATCTAGTTTCTTTTTTATTAAAATCAAAATATTTTAAGACACAGAAGTCATAAAGTCTGAAAGTCTGGTATTTTATAAACAGCTTAATAAGCTTATCGATTTTATGTTTAAAAAATAAGGGTCAAAAATAAAAAAGTTAAGTATCCTTATTTTGATAAATAAAAAAATACGTAAAAAATTAACTACGTAATTTTTAATGGCTCCGGCGGTAGGATTCGAACCTACGACCAATTGATTAACAGTCAACTGCGCTACCGCTGCGCCACGCCGGAATATATTTTCTCAAAAAACAATTATTCAAGCAACAAAAACAGTATATCAATTGAAATATTATTTGGCAAGAGTTTGCAAGTCCCGCAAAAAAAACGGGACTTTCAATTTTTATAATACCTATAAAATTTTAATAATCCTTCAATTTTCCCACTCCTCCGTGTTGACGAATTTTTTCTAAAGCCTTGGCTTCAATTTGACGAATACGCTCACGAGTAACTCCAAATTCTTTTCCTACCTCCTCTAAAGTATGTGTTACACCATCCTCTAATCCGAATCTTATTTTTAAAATCTTTTGTTCCCTTGGAGTTAATTCATTTAACACTTCCCCCACGTGACTTTTCAACAACTTCCTAGAGGCCATTTGGTGAGGCATAACCGTTTCCGTGTCTTCAATAAAATCTCCCAACACACTATCATCATCATTATCGCCTACTGAAGTTTCCAATGAAACAGTTTCTTGTGAAATTTTTTGAATATGTCGAATCTTATCAACTTCAATATTCATTTCTGCCGCAATTTCCTCCGGCAAAGGTTCTCGACCTAATTCCTGCACTAAGCGCCGAGTTATTTGAGTATATTTATTTATTGTTTCCACCATGTGCACCGGAATACGAATTGTCCTAGATTGATCAGCCAAAGCTCTGGTGATGGCTTGGCGTATCCACCAAGTAGCATAAGTGGAGAATTTAAATCCTTTGCGAAAATCAAATTTTTCCACCGCGCGAAAAAGACCAATATTTCCTTCTTGAATAAGATCCAATAAAGAAAGATTATGTGATCTGCCAACATACTTTTTAGCTATACTTACCACTAGACGTAAATTGGCTTCAGTTAATTTCTGTTTAGCTAAAAGGTCGCCTCTCTCGATTGCCTTAGCTAATTTAACTTCATCATCTCCGTTTAAAAGCTGCACTCTGCCTATTTCCCGCAAATACATTTGAACTAAATCCGAAGAAAAATCATCATTGCCCTCACCAGAGAGAAGCGCGTCTGCAACTTTTTTGTTTTTCTTACTTTTTTCATATATCTCAACTTCTGTTTCCGTTTCAACTTTCAACATTTCGTCCGAACTAACAACTTTTATGCCAGAAGTCTCCAATTTTTCATAAAGATTTTCCAATTCATCAACCTCTTCTTCAACGGAAGGTATTAAATGAATAATTTCATCTTCAGTCACAAATCCCCGCTGTCTTCCACGCTCAAGCAAATCCGCCATTAAATCAAATTGGGTGGGATTGTCTTTTTCACTTTTTTCCGTTTCTTTGCTCTTATTAACCTTGGCTATTTTTTTTATTTTTTTAGATTTTTTCTCTTTCTCAACCGTGTTTTTTGATTTTACAATCACTTTTTTATTCAAAACTGTTTTCTTTTTGGAAGATTTAACTTTTTTTATTTTCTTTATTTTATTCGAATTTTTTTTCACAACCTTTATTTTTTTCAATTTATTCTTTTTCACTTTTTTCATAATAATTGAGTTAATCTCCTAATATATTTTACGCATCTCTAATTCAAAACCAAAACCGGCGTCACTAAAACCCGGAATTCTTATTATTTAAATTCTTTAGAAAGTTTTGAAAATTCTTTCATTAACAAAAAGAGTGATTCTTTATCGCCGTTTTCTTCGGCCTTTTTAATATCTCTTATAATACTACCTAATTTTTCTTTTTGCAATTCCTTTTTATATTCAGCCAAATAACTTTCAAACATAGCCTTTATCTGAGTCGCGTCAAATTCCTCCACCCCACCGCTACCAAATTTAAATTTGGCATCAAAATACATTTTTTGTAATCTCTTATGGGCTTCATTTCCAACTCGAGAAATCATGTTATCAAAAGAAAAATTCAAAACAGGACCTTCTTTAAGAATAAAGCGCAAAAATTCGTCCGAAGCTGCCATTTCTGCCAATTCACCACTTTCGCAAACTTTTTTCCAAAGAGCTGCATCAGCTAAAAGCAAGCCAGCCAACTTATTTTTGATAAATTGAGATCTTTTCGCAAATTTAACATTCACTGTTTCCTGAACAAGTTCTGCTGCAACTCGATTTTTTTCAGAAAAATTTTCTCTTGGTTGAATGTTTTTTAATACATCTAAAATTATATTTTCTTCCACATCCAATTCCTGCGCCAATCTGGAAATCCAATGCATTTTTTCAATACTATTTCCAATGTGTCCAATAATATCACCTATTTCCTTAGCAATAGCCCTTTTTCCTTCAACTGAACGCTTATTATTCTTTTTGACAGATTGAGTAAGGAAATATTCTATAGCATTAACCGGTTTTTCAATAGCCTCTAATAATTTAAGCGGGTTATCACGAGCAATTTCAGCCGCGTCTTTTCCATCGGGAATACTCACTATTGAAGGTGAAAAACCTTTTTCAAAACATAACTCAGCGCTTCTCTTGGCGGCAGTTTGTCCTGCGCTGTCCATATCAAAAAACATATCTATTTTTTCCGCATACCTTTTTAAGATATCCAGCTGTTCGCTGGTAAGCGCGGTTCCGGAAACCGCTACTGTATTTTTGGCTCCTGCCTGATGAGCAGCAATAACATCCAGATTGCCTTCTACCAACAAGACTGAATTTTTTGTTTTTATCTCTTGCTTAGCTTGAAAAATTCCATACAAAACTTTGCTTTTATGATAAACTCCTGTTTCCGGAGTGTTTATATATTTAGCTTGTGATTCATCCCCTCCTGGCGCAACGCGAGCACTATATCCGATTACCTTTCCCATTGAATCTTGAATTGGAAACATGATTCGATCACGAAAACGATCATAATATCGATTTGTTCCCACTCCCTTGTCTACAATCAATCCCGAACTCAAAATATCATCCAGTGAAAAACCTTTTTTTAAAAGAAAATCTAATACATTATTCCACCCTTCTGGCGCATAACCCAACCGAAAATTTTTAATACTTTCATTTGAGATACCTCTTTCAATTAAATAACCGATTATTTTTTTCCTTCCAACATCACTTAAGAGTTGATTTTCATAAAACTCGGTTGCCGACTCTAAAACATCCAACACCTTATTTTTTACCTCTTGTGCTTTGGGATTAAAATTTTGCAACTTAATTCCAGCTTTTTCAGCTAAAATTTTCAGTGCTTCACGAAATTCCAGGCTTTCCATTTCCATCAAAAAAGAAAAAATATCCCCACCTTTACCACAACCAAAACAATGATAAATCTGCTTTTCCTCATTAATCATAAAAGAAGGACTTTTTTCATGATGAAAAGGACAGCACGCTTTCCAATTAGCGCCCGACTTTTGTAGCCTGACATATTCCCCAATCACATCCACGATGTTCAGGCGAGATTTAATATCTTCAACAGATGAATTCATTTATTTTTAATATATACCCTGAAGTATATTTAGACTAAAGAACTTTAGAATAAAATGCAAGGAAAATATTCAATCCACGATTTCGATAATTTCCTGCGTCATCTTTGATTCCATTGATCAAACTGCTATAAAATTTTTATATAAGATCTTTATTGATTTTTTTGAAACTTGCAGATATTAAGAAAGATATTATAAAATGACCCAATGATTAAAGATAGAATATTCGTAATCAAAAATAACACTTTTCCTGTCATGAATCCGCTTCTATTTTCCGCGAAGTTTGAATGATTTGTAAATTATAATACTAAAACTAATAATAACAAAAAGTAATCCCATCCAAATAGATACAATTTCCTTGGTCGGGTTGCCCACAACACCACTTGAATATTCAGGTAAAAGAATGATTAAAATAGTCGCCGTAAAAAACCAAACACCCGCAAATCGGAGCCACTTAAGAAAAACTTCATCACGGATAAAGAAGAGAAATGGAGAAATGGCAAAAAGTGACAAGAAAAAAATAAATAGAGGTTTAGCTATTGTGTGAGAATATTCATCAAGACATCTTTGATTTTCTCCAAAATAATAAATATTATCACAAATACCAAATAACAACTGATTTCCAATTATATATGCTATTCCAATAAATAATACATCCAATATTAGCACTAAAATTCTCCACCAATAAGTCTTTTTCATATATATTTTCAATAAATATTATTAACGATTCAATTACACATCACTTGAGATAAGTTTACTTCAATAATTTCTTTTCACATATTCCAAACTTCCCATCAAAAGACTTTTCGCTTCTCGTGAGACAAACCTGTCCGGTCTTTTTTTGATGAATTCCATAACAGAACCGATGTGTTTTTCAAGCAAGCGATTTATGGTTTTTTCCAATTTCTCCTTATCCTTCAATTTGATATGCTTACTGTTTTTAACCAACTCCGACAATTTTTCCAACCTAATAAGATTATTGACCATTTGTCTTAAAACTTTGGCTTCATTTTTTCTGATCATCCCCGCTTGGGCATAAAGATTGATATTGGAAAATACGGATGGCAGATCGGAAATAACTTCAAATATAACCTTTTTCTTGCAAATGTTTCCGATCTCATCTATGGCTACTGCCAAAGTTTCATGCTCTCCGATTTCCAAAAACGGCAGGTCGATCGTTTCAGATTCATCTTTTTTTTCATCAATAAAAATTTCTACTGTAATATTTTCCGACTCCGACACGTCATCCAAGGCTAAATATCTAATTTCCATTTTTCGATCATTGAGATACGCTTTGCTTTGTGGCTCAAAAATAGAAATCTCCGGCGCTTGGGTATCCGCCAAAGTTGCCGTGCCGTTCTGCACCGGCGCGACCAAATAGTCATTGCTTCCGTCACCATCAAAATCAGCCCTAAGCTCTGAAATTTCTGCCAATCCGTTTTGAGGAATTTCCAAGAAGACTGTCGTCTTTTCAGAAACAGGCATATTCGCAAATTCCGTGAACAAAGAAACTTTTTCTCCATCTTCCAACAATTTGATTTCTTCAACTTTAAGAGTATAAGCACCCTCGGCATATCCATCCATTTCAATCTTCACTTTTTCCCCGCCAGAAAATCCGACATATTTTCGCTCACCGAATTGATAATAATAACTGTTCGGTATAGCCTGTTCAAAAATAGTTACTTTTTGTCCGTCAATATCGATAACTTTCGGTCCAGTGTGATTTCCGGCCTCATCATAAAGATGGATGTCCAACGGAGAGTAGAGAGACATGCGAAGACGACTTCTATTTTCATTGAAGGCAGGTTTATCCGATGAAAAATAATTTGGCAACAAAACATTATTTTTTATATAATTTTCAAGATATTCAACAACAGAATCAACTTCTAGAATATCTTTATGTTCTCTATTAAAATGTATCCAAGAATCATTATAACTCCACAAATCCACCCAATATCTCTTAATATTCGGTGCATTGGAAAGCATTAATGCGCTCGGCGCCACAACAACCTTATCCCCATCTACCGTAAATTTAGGCTCATAAATTGGCTCGAATTCTCCATTCGGTAAACAAATCGGATAGCTGTTTGTTCTAACTACGCAAGAAACTTGTTCCTTTTCCTTATATTCCACTCCACTAACCGTATCCAACCCCCAACCGGCAATCTGAACAACACTGAGCTTAGACGGAGGTATCCAATTATCCAACCTTTCATGCATCTCAATAGCTTGAGCAAGAAGACTCTCGTTTAAAACGTTTTCCTTTTCCAATTCCCCTTCTTTTGGTTTTTCTCTTTTATCTTTTTCGCCTAAAAGAAAATCCTTAAATTCAACAAGACTCCCAATACTTTCACCATAAGCATCATAAAAATCCTTATAGCGAGTTTTTTCCGATAAAAAAGAAATGAACTGTTCCTCCACACGCTCAAAATATTTTCCGCTCGGCAAAAGACCATAAGCTCCCGGCATATTTTGAGCCAAATTCCTAGCTTCTTTTCTTGATATCAATGTTCCCAAAATCGCCGATTCATCATACCCATAAAGCATAGAAAGTACTGCCAATGGAGTTCCCATTTGAGGTGTACCAATGAAAACTATCTTATCCACTTTGTCGGATAATCCCGCATCTTCCAATTTCAACATGATCGCTTTCGCCAAAAGCCCACCATTAGAATGGGCAATGATCGTTACTTTTCCACTTTTTGAAGATTCCGAAAGAGACTGTAAAGTTCCAATCGCCGATTTAATTCCATTTTCATACGCAGTACCGTTTTCTGCGACATCTTCAGTATTTTGTCGCCAGTCATAAGCAAAAATATCGTAATCAGCAATAACCTGTTCTTCCTCTAAGGCCTCCAATTTATCGATAAAAGTCTTATATATATTCACGCCAATTCCTGGAAATCCCACTTCCGTTATTACATCCTTAGTATATACAGATTCAAGACTTTTGCCATCTTCGCTTAAATAAAGATTTTCCAAGTCATTTCCGAAATAATTCGGAGGCCAAAGCTGGTCTTTCGTGTCCAGCACTCCTTTTTTATAGAGCTTACTCGCTTTTATGCCTGGCAGAAAAAAGACATTGGAAATCCCACTATTAAAAAGATTATGTTCAGTAAGACTCCATTCCTTCAAAACATAGTCTCCCGAAAGACGCACGCCTTCACTAAAGGTTTCGTTTGCTGGACCATCAACACTTCCGTACCAATTATTCTCAAAGATAATTTTTTCAGGATGATGAATAATCGCACTTGCAAAACACTCGTCAGCACAAGAACCAGACCAACTCTCGCAATCTTTCACGCAAGCACTAGCATCTGAATGACTAATTGCATTGGAAATCAATGCGTCTTTTCCTGATTCTGAAAGAAAATTAACATTGGAAACATAAAAATAGCCCATATCGTTTTCATCTTCATATGAATTCATGTCAACGACTATATCAGCATAATCATTATCATAAAAAGAGCTATTGAAAATACGCACCTTTCCTGAATAATAAGCAATGGCTGGAGAATTTTTATTCTCTTGCGCGGCATAAGCGATATTAAAAAATCCTTTTTTCTTATCCCGAATTGACATACTGGAACAATTATTGCTATCGTAAGACAATTTTTCTCCCATATCAACAAATTCAACATATTCAAAAACCGACTCCGGATCTCCATCTTCATCTCCATACCCTTGAAAATATATGGTACCGGAAGGACGAGTAAAACAATATTTATCATTTTCTTCTTCACTCAATGAAACGAAAGGCGCGCTAGAAATAGTTATCTTTTTATCACTAGTTCCAATAGCCTCTATTCGACCATCCCAAAGCTCAAGTCTGCGCAGTTTAACGGATGAACCACTTTCAATTTTTAAAGTCGCACCATTTTCTATGTAAATATAATCATAAGATCCAAAATCCAAATCACCGCGCCACACCGTATCACTATCAATAATAAGTACATCTCCCTGTTCTCCTGCTTCTTCTTGAGAAAAAACAACCGAAACAGGAAATGAAGCAGGGATAAGATTAGATAAAAAAATAAGCAACAAAATTGTCGACTTAATTCTTTTTTTCATTTTTTTAAAAAATACCCAATTAAAAAATATATATTTTTTATTTAAAAAAGTTCAAGCAAAGAAAAATAACCCACACGGAATATTCGACAAATCACATTAGATAAAAGATTTCTATTCCACTTAACAACAAAAGTAAACACAATAAACTTTATTTATATTATACAATAAAATTCTGATTTGTATAATAACAAATTTCACTTTACACTAATAGTAATCCAAAGTTATAATTAAGCTAATTAACCAAGATGAGTATCTGAGTTTTGTGTCATTAAACAGTGCGGAACTTCAGATATTTGGATACGTCATGCAAAATTTCACTCTTTAAAAAATATTTTACCAGATTATCAGTCAGCAGACTGATATTAAATAATTGAAACAAAAGAAAAATCAATCCAAAAAAAGAGGACTTTAGGAATTGGATGAAGTGGAACCAATGATTTATTTATAGCCTTTTCTCGAACCAATCATTGAAATAAAGGAAAGAATACAAAATAACTAAAGACAAAATTAACAACCATACACCAAAAATTGCATTTGAGTAGAAAATCTTTAGAATCAAAAAGTTTAATTGTTATCAGGATTTAGTTCGAATCCCAGTCTCTTTGATAGTTTCGCAGTATAATATGAAACACAAAAAAAGCCCGCTGTTAAGCGGGTTTTCGGTCTCTTAATACTTGATAATTGAATGCGGAGGGGAGAGGATTCGAACCTCCGATACCGTTTCCAGTATGCTACCTTTCCAAGGTAGTGCACTCGACCACTATGCGACCCCTCCAAATATTATAAAACTTGAAATTTAAAAAAATAATTTTTAAATTTATATTTTTAACTTCAAGTCTTATAATGCGAACTTCATTCTATTTCTTTGACTCCTATCAATCTTATTTTTTCCCCATCTACCCTGCCCATAATAAGCACGACTTTATCTCCTTTGTTTAACTGATTATTTTCCTTGGACTTTTCCATTAACCAATCAATATCTTCCCTAAAAACTCCGCCTTTGTCAAACTTTTGCACTTCGACGCCCCAAACCAGTGCCAATTGATTATAAGTTTTATTATTATTTGTAACAACTAAAATGGGTTGTTCCGGTCTGAAGTGTGAAATAAGTCTAGCTGTAAATCCACTTGCACTACCTAAAATAATTGCTTTAGCTTGACTGGATTTGGCAAGATCATAAGCCCCTGTAACAATTTCCCCATATTCACTGTTATTTTCTATTTTTAAAGCATTTATACAATCATCAAAAGGCGAAACTTCGGTATGACCGATAATGTCAGCCATGATCTTCACGCTTTCCACTGGATATTTTCCACTCGCCGATTCGCCCGAAAGCATAACAGCATCCGCATGATCAATCACTGCATTGGAAACATCACTCACTTCAGCCCTTGTAGGTCTAGGATTTTCAATCATTGAATTGAGCATCTGAGTTGCCACAATGACCGGCTTTTTGTGTTGAAGACTTTTTTTAATAATTTCTTTTTGTAAAACTGCTACTCGACTGGTTTCAATTTCAATTCCCAAGTCGCCCCGCGCCACCATAACCGCATCCGTAGCTCTCACGATTTTGTCCAGGTTTTTTATTGCCTCTTTTCTCTCTATTTTAGAAATTATTTGCGGAATATTTTCAGTTCGCCCCAAATGTTTGGTTATTTTTTCTCTTAAATTTTCAATATCAACTGCCTCACTAACAAAAGACATAGCCACAAAATCCACATCCTGATCCAAAACAAAAGCTAAATCTCTCTCATCTTTTTCAGTAATAGGATTAATCTTTAACTTTGCATCTGGAATATTTACACCTTTATGATTATGAATAATTCCCCCGTCAATAACTTCACAAAACAAAATTCCATCACTTTTCTCACGAACAATCATTTTCATGATTCCATCCTCCACCAAGATTTCGTTTCCAATTTCAATATCATCCGTAATATCATCAACGTCCAAAATAAATTTTCTATCATTTGAGGCTAATTTAAGACTCGAAGATTTGGCCGTATCACTGACCAATATCAAATCTCCTTTTTCGATTTTTATCTCTTTTTCAACAACCGTCCTGATTCTCGGCCCTTGGAGATCGGCTAATATTCCTACCGACACGCCTATTTCTTCTGAAATTTTCCTAATACGGCTAATAACCGAACCATGCCATTCGTGCGTACCATGTGAAAAATTTAGTCGAGCCACATTCATGCCAGATTCAACCAATTTACGTAAAATATCTTCGCTTTCCGAAGCCAAACCGATAGTTGCCACTATTTTTGTACGTTTCATATTCATTATTATCAAATTATGATTACCTATTCACATGATAACCTAAAACAGGCAACATTCAAAGAGGTGCCTGTTCTTGGATATTCTCAAAAACAAAATACTAGATATTCAATTTAGCTGCCAATTCGCCAACAATCGGTAAAGGTTTCATATCGCCAGAAAGCGCGCGAACAATCCCCATAATCCAAAGCACAAAAATAACAACACCCAAAATCCAACCAAAAAGTGGAATCCATACAAAAAATTCTCCAATAAGAAGGATCAAGCCTTGCTTAGCATGAAATTGGGTAAATTTAGAATCTTTTTTTAAAAGCAATGGGATTAACACTAAAATACCAAAATAGCTCAACATAGCCCACAACTTATTTTCTTGAACATCTTTAGCGTCAACACTTTCAATTTTTACATCTTCAATATTCTGTTCATTTTTTTCTTCCATAATGTCACCCGCCTCTCTAGTTTTTTTTATTATTAACTCTAATGTTAATACAAATTTAACATAAAAAGAGTAACAGTCAAAATCTCAACAAATACTGCCAACAAAAACATTCCGAATTAGAATTTAAGATATACCTGTTGACAAATTAACAATAAAAGAATGTAATACTAAGACAGTATTTCACTGTCATCATTTGTTAAGATAATCAAGGAGGTGTCTTATGCAAAAAATGGTTCTTTTTATTCTTGTAACCATGATTTTCGCCAACCATAATCCCTCTGTTGCTCAAGCAGGGATGACTGAAAACAGAAGCTTATACATAGAAATTGTAGTGGAAGAATGTAAGCTTTTTTTCTATGAATATATTGCCGATAAAGGTTTTATTTTAATTGGAACCTATTCGGTAGCTTCTTTTAAGCAAGGTTTGCCGGAATATCCATTGGGACTAGGATATGCGACCAAGGTTGATTTTAATCCCAATTGGCAACCAACCAGAAATACCGTGTCTTACATGAACAGACAATTACAAAAAACTGGCAAGAAACGACTCTACCATGAAGGGGAAACAATTCCTTCAGGAGATCCGCGTAATGCTATGGGACGATTTAAAATTCATCTTTCCCATACAACACCGATAAATGGAAACATTTATCGCATCCATGGCACCAATAACCCGGGATCTATCGGAAAACGTGCCAGCGGTGGCTGTACTCGAATGGATGACAGTGATCCTCGAGTAATGGACTTTGCAACAAAAATAAGCGATGCTATTAATTCCAATGTCCCAGTAATAGTCAACATCTTACTGGAAAGACCTTCGGCGTAGATTTTACGGGCGGCTTTGTAAAAGGCCGCCTTTTGCTTATAATATTTTAAATTATTTCTTCAATTTCTCTCATAATTTCTGCCGGAATTGGATCATTTTCATCAGTTACGCCCGGATATCTCCAGGCGGATATCACTCGTATTTTTTTATTTAAATCTAATTTACTCTTAAGCTTTTCCCAAGCAGCATCAAAATCAACAATATCTTTTTTGTCTTTTTTATTTCCTGTTTCTTTAATATCAATATTACCATCCCTTTTTTCCTTCTTATCGAGTAATTGATACATTACCCAAATTTCCGAACTCCAGTTTTTTCCATCCACCAAAACTTCACTTTCACCATAGGCGGAAGAAGATTTGCCCCATTTTGATTTAGTAAATCTTTTTTTCACGTTACCTCCTGGTTGCATAACCGCAATCGTATTTTCCACAATTCCAATTTCAATCCGATATGGACTGCGAATAACCCTCAAAACCCGTTGCGCCGAAAGTCCATAATATTGCATCTTAAACTTAGAATGCTCCGTCCATTCATATTTACTGTCGTTTTTTGGGCCTTTTGTATTCATGTGGTTAGGTTATAGGTATTGGGTTTTAAATTAGTTATTTATGCCAGCATAGTTTTTCCGTTTCCCTCCTTTCCCCTCCATGGACTTTCTACTTTTTCCGCGAAAGAAAAAATCATTTCGAAAAGAGTGTCGATGAGATTGAAAAGCGCCGAATGCCTGATCGTGATGGTTAGTGATATTTCCGGAAAAAGAAAAGAAATCTTTTTGTTATAAAGCACTACTAAGCTTTTGATCGGCATCGATTTTTCCGGAAGCGCCCGGATATCCCACATCCTTTTTCCCAAAATATCATAGTTTTCAGGTTTTATGGATCCTTCAATATCAGAAAGAAGCTCCTTAGTAAATATCGCTTTGGTTAAAATTCTTCTTTCGGCCATCTGAGAAAAAAATTTTTTCCAATATGCATCTGTCAAAAGCTTCATTTCTGCTTGCGCTCCTTTTCTGTCTTCAATTACCTTAAAAACCGATTCGACCGGCATATGAATAACTTCATCATATATTTTTTCAAAAGCCATTCTTGATTCTTGAATTTCAATTTGAGGAACCTCGTTCTCAATATCCCCCAAGGCTTCCAACTGAGGCAAAAGCGTTTTAAAATCACCCACTTCCCTTTGAAGCTTTTCCGCCAACTCAACAGGCGGAATCGGACTTATCATGATTATCTTATCTTTTTTGATTTGCCTAAGAACATTTCTTTTCAAAAGATTTTTAATATGAAAATAGGCGGCGGTCCTGCCCATGCCGGCTTTTTCGGCGATCTTGGAAATAGTGGCTTTTTCAAGGCTTAAAGCTGCCACGTATAACTCTGATTCATGTTCCGAAAATGAAAAATTTTTGAGTATTTGATTTATTTTTTCCATATTTTTTACTGTGTTTATATATCCATTTTAGCAGGCTTTCCACATTTTGTCAACAATTTTTTTCATCAATTTAAGATTATTATATGGCTTATTTAGGCAAAATATGCATTTTTACTTGACTATTTGAACATAATTATTGACATTTTCTTGGATTTGCTATATAATAAACTGTTAAGATGAAAAGTCAAAAGGAGTCACTTAACAAAGTTCTTTCAAAATTCAATCACACACCCTAGCCAAGGAGATACGCCATGAAAAAAATCCTTATTGTTGAAGACACAAAAAAGCACATGATCGATGCGGTTAAAATAGCTAAGGAAATGGGGTTTGAACCGGTCTGCGCAATAAATTATTGTGAGGCTTCAAATATCATATATCGAAAAGAAGTGGATTTTGTTGTAACAGACTTACATCTGCCTGTTAATGAAAAAGATGGCATCGAGGCTCCTTGGGGCATAAATATTGCCCTTCAATCAAAAAAAGCAGGGATTCCATCCGTAATCTGCACTGATGACAGACGACATGGATCAAAAACACAATGGCTTCTGGAGCTGGTAGGCCGCCCTGATTATTTTGGTGATTTTAGACTCCCTCGTCTAATCAATGGGAGTGGAGCCGACGAATCCAAGAATTGGGAATATGCAATCAAATGGGTCACTGGTCAAATTGAAAGGTGATTGAAAAATAAAGCAATACCGTTTAATAAAAGCCGCCGGACAGCGATCCGACGGCTTTTTTCTTTACCTAAAATCCAACTTCCTGTACCCTATTTTATTCCCCTTAAAGCTTTTACCCTATCTTCAATCGGTGGATGTGTCATAAAAAGACTCATTATTTTTTTTCCCTTGAAAGGATTGGCTATATAAAGGTGTGCAGTGGCGCGATTGGCAGCCTCCAATGGTTCCGTATCTCCTGAAATCTTTTCTAGCGCGCTTGCAAGCCCTTCGGGATATCTCGTAAGCAATGCGCCGTCCGCATCTGCTAAAAATTCTCTTTTTCTAGAAATAGCCAACTGCATTAAGACTGCCGCAACTGGAGCCAAGATCGAAAGAACTATAGCAATAATCATCAAAACAACTCCCAATTGACCCCTATCGCGATCATCACTTTTCTCTCCAAAAAATGCCCAATGTCTAAACCAATCCGCCAAAAGAGTCACGAATCCGACTAAAACAACAATAACCGTAGAAAGCAAGATGTCACGATTTCCAATATGTGAAAGTTCGTGTGCAATTACTCCTTCTAACTCATTTTTTTCAAGTCTGTCGATTATGCCAGTCGTAAAACAAATAACGCCATGCTGAGGATCCCTGCCTGTCGCAAAAGCATTCATTGTGCTATCTTCAATTATATATATTTTTGGGACAGGAAGTCCGGCCGTAATACAAAGATTTTCTACTATATGATAAAGTTCTCTGCCTTTTTCATGTGTAACTTCTTTAGCTCCACTCATTTTCAAAACTATTTTATCACTCCACCAATAAGATCCGATACTCATTAGAGTTGAAAAAATAATTGCACCATAAAGTATTGCACTATTTCCAATCACATCCGAAAAAATATAGCCCACGCCGATAACAAAAATTAAAAAACCACTGATATAAGCCCAGGTCAATCTCGTGTTTCTATCTGCTTGATTATAAATAGTCATAAATTTTTATTCTAAAAAATAACTATAATATCTTAAATTCAGAAATAATTTTATCTAAATCATTTTCCGCTTCCAAATTATTTTGATTGTAATACATTATCTTTAAACAATATATACGCCCTTCTTTTTCCCAAAACACACGACTATAAGGTGGTTCCGAGTTGCGCTCATCTTGAATTTTTCCAGTTCTAATAAATTCTTTTTGATTTGCGGTTTTTCCTTTAATTAATTTTTCAGCTGAAAGACCAGTTTCCTCAACAACAAAACTTAACAATGACAAATCTTGTGCATTTTCCAATTCATCAATATAGATAATTGAAGCCAAAGATTCATTGCGACCTTCCTGAATATTATATTTTCTTATTTCAAAAACATGTTTTTCATTCTCTTCCACTGCCCATTCTTCCGGATATGCCAATTCAAAACTGTTTTCCACATCCTTATACAGCATCCAATTAAATATTCCTTTTTCCGAATTACTGAAAGACGTTCCTTGAAATTTTCTAATCGCCAATCTTATTCCCCGAGAAACATGCACATCAGCTAAATCATCTATCTTAGTCAGATTTACAAATGAATAGATAGCATACATTCCCAATAACACTGAGAAAAAAACGATTAGAATCATTGAAAAAAGCGGCAAAGAATCACGCAAAGCAACAGATTTGTTCCGAAGATACAGCTCAACCTTTTCCTTTTTTTCCTGCTTCTCTCTTTTCTCTAGCTGTTGCAACTCATGAAAAAATGTTTGTCTCATTTTTTGTTTTTATGCTTTAAAATTCAACTTTTACATTTTCTTTTTCTGTTTCTTGCGCTTCAAAAAAATCTCTTTTGATAAAATTTAATTTACCAGCAATAACATTAGTAGGAAAAACTTCAATTTTAATGTTAAAATCACGGACATTTCCATTATAAAATCTGCGCGCAGCTTGAATTTTATTTTCCGTATCCGCTAATTCCCTCTGTAACTCAAGAAAATTCTGATTAGCCTTCAATTCCGGATAACTTTCAGCAACTGCAAACACTGATTTTAAAGCACCGGTCAACATATTCTCTGCTTGCTGATGATCGGCCATTGTTCCTGCGTTAATAGCCCGAGAACGAGCTTCTGTTACTTTTTCAAAAACATCTTTTTCGTGAGTAGCATATCCCTTAACTGTGCTGACTAAATTGGGAATCAAGTCATACCTTCTTTTTAATTGCACATCGATATCGCTCCAAGCCTCATCTACACGGTTTTTTAATCTTATCAAACCATTGTATATAACAATAATCCATAAAATTAGTGCTCCCGCTAAAATTCCCATGATCATTAAGATATTCATACTTTTGGGTACCCGAACTTTTTAATCCGCGTACTAAATTAAATTATTTATTATCCATTATATCTTATTATAATATATACGCTATTTATTTCAAAATGTTTCTAGCGTTTATTTCGATAATCGCCTAAATATGCTAGAATAAAAAAAGATAATTAATCTAAAAAATATGCCTTCCTTTGAACATTATTATATCATCATCATTCCAATCCTTGTTGGCGGAATAACCCAAATTACTAAATATATTTTTTATACTTTGCGACATGGCTGGAATTTGCATTACATAATGACACATGGCCACATGCCATCGGCCCATACCGCTTTTATTATTTCACTGACATCTTCTGTTGGATATTATTCTGGGATAACTTCTGGAGCTTTTACGGTTGCCGTTGCCCTAGCCATTATCGTCATTGATGATGCCGCTAGATTGCGCGTATATATGGGCGATCAGGGACGCTATCTCAATATGCTCGTCCGCCAATTAGATATTGAAGAAAAGTTTCCACGATTGAAAGAGAGAATGGGTCATCGTATCAGCGAAGTAATTGTAGGCGCGATATATGGATTACTGCTGACATTTATTTTGATACAGATATTGAAATAATTTTTTCATAATAAATCCTACTTTTAAAAAACTCTTCATTAAGCTTCAGAAATTTTTTTCAATTCTTCCAAAACTACCTGCTTATCATTCCATAAAATTCTATCCTTACCAATGGCCATTGTTTCTTCTGATCCTTTTCCAGTTATAACAACCATGTCCCCCTTCTTTGCAAGTTCTAGTGCTTTTCTAATCGCCTCTCGCCTATCCATAATCTTCCAAAAATCAATATTTTCCTCTTTATTTTCAACTCCAATGGCAATTTCATTTATAATTTGCCAAGGATCTTCAAAATATGGATCCTCATTGGTTAAAATAATATAATCAGCAACTTTGGAAACTATTTTTCCCATAATTGGTCTTTTTCCTCGATCCCTTTCACCGCAAGATCCCAGGACTGCGATAATCTTAGAATTAAAATCTTTTTTCATGTTACTCACAATAAAATACATTTTTTCCAACGAATCGGGCGTAACGGCATAATCTATTATTACGTCAAAATCCTTCTTACTTGAAATGCATTCCATCCTACCGACTACTCCCTTTATTTTCTCCAAGGCACTACTAGATTTTTCCAAAGATATTTTTTCTGAAAATGCGACGCTAATTGCCGCTAAGGCGTTTTCAATATTATACTTCCCGGGAATATGCAAAAGAAAATTGACATCTTTAATCTTAAAGCGAGTTTCTTGTTTTCCTAATTCTATATCTTTGGCAATAATATTTTGCAATCCATCATTTATCTTTTGTAAATTATTTGATTCGATAGAATATCCCAAATTATCCGTCTTAAAATTTAAAAATTCTTCAGATTTTTCCATATCAAGATTCACAATTAATGTTCCCTTGTTTTTTGCAACTATCTCAAAAAGTTTTCTCTTGGCTTTGCCATATTTTTCCATTGTCTTGTGATAATCCAGATGTTCACGAGTTACATTTGTAATGACTGCTATTTTATACTTTATTCCCCAAACCCGAAATTGATCCAGGGAATGAGAAGATGTTTCCAAAATCAAGTATTCACAGCCAGCCTTTACTGCCTGTTTGATAAATTTTTGCGTAGCAAAAGAAGAAAGGGTTGTATATTTCGTTTTATTTACCCATTCTCTCTCTCTTATTTTAAAGTTTATGGTCGAAGCTATTGCAATTTTTTTTCCAGCTTCATCCAAAATCTTTCCGATCATCTGGACGGTGGTAGTTTTTCCATTCGTTCCCGTTACACCAATAACCTTCAATTTTCTTGAAGGAAAACCATAAACTAAATTTGCTAAAATAGCTTGAAAAAGATGATAGGCGTTTTTTGTCCACTGGGGTACTAAAGATTTCAAATAATGCATATATTTTTCAAATTATCTACAAATTTTATATAAAAATATTTTTACCGTTTGCAACAACTTATAAAAATTATATTTCCATTGACTAACGACGATATCATAACTTCCCGGAAATACAATCGGTTCGGTCTTGGGCGAGAAACCTGTTTTAAACCTGGTAATGCCTTCCCATTTTCGTATCCCATCTTTATTTTTCGTGTTTTTCTGGGTCGCTACCCCTCCAAAATCATAGTATTTAAGTCCTTTTTCTTTGGCATCTAAAATCTGTTTCCATTGCAAGAGATAGGGCGCCATCACTTCGCGATTTTCATCCGAAGATGCTCCGTGCAAATAAATAGCCGTATCGCCAAAAAAAACTACTAGGTTAATAGCGATAATTTTATCAACATATCTGGCGACATATATCCGCAAAATGTCTTCTGAAAAACTTGCTATCATTTTCCGATAATGATCATCTGCGTGAGTAACAATTCCATCCCTGCTGGCTGTTGCCTTATTTAATTTTAAAAATTCATTTAAATATTTTTCTTTATCATTAGCTTTTTTTGATAAACAAGTAATCGTTACTCCCTTTTTTTCTGCCAATCTTATATTATAACGCGTTTTCGACTTCATATTCATCAATAATTCCTCCGGTGTTTTTTCAATGTCCATTACTAAAATTTCTTTAGGTTGCATATCATGTGAACTTTTTTTCAGTCCAATTTGACTATTTTTGGATAATTTTTGAACAGATTCTTTTATCAAAACAAGGTCTTTTTCATTTCTAGGATCAAAACGAATCCAGCCAATATTCTTATCTCTTGCCGTCCAAAGCAAAAAATCTAAAAAACCCTTCATATTTTCAACTCTTGTTAAATTAATATCTTTTTGTCCTTTTATTATAGGACCACGCGGGATATAGAAATATTTTCCCACTATTGGCAACTTATGCTCTATGGCATTAGCCCAAATCCTAAAGATTATCTCACCTTTTGGGGACTTGGAAATATCCTCAAAATGAAAAGTTTTTTTCCCCTCATTTTCTTGAAAAATCCGCCATTGCTCCGATTGCAAAAAACCCTCTTTACAGAAAGTATCCAAAAAATCTTCAATTTTTTTTTCTTTATCCATATATTAATTGTATCAATAAAAAAACTAGGCAACAAGCCCGTTTTCATGAAACTTAAAACAAATTAACTTTCTATCATTAAAATCTTATGGGGTAACTTCTACCTGCACGGCCCTTACCACGCCTCCGAATTCCCCTATTGATTTTATTCGCTTTATACTGCCTATCAAATCATCACAATCAGATATAATGTGACCATTTTGATCAAAAAAAGTTACCGTGAACTTCCTATTATTAATGGTGCGAGAAAACTCCACTTCATCATCAACCGAACAAAGATTGGCATCTGAAATAGACATATTAGCTCCACCAGTAATAATAGAATGATTTATTTTTTCCAAAGACATTTCCACCCCGGTATCAGCCGATTGAAAGGCTGAGATAGATTTTTCAGTACTACTACTATTTTTTTCATCGGTAACTGAAGTCGAAAATACTCCAATAGCAATTACAATCATTATGGAAAATATTATCAAAGTAAAAACCAGAGCCGATCCTAATTTTCCTTTTTTAACTAATTTATTTTTCTTTTTCTTAAGCATTGAATTTTTAAATAAGAATATAGATATTATATGCTAGTATATCGAAGAATCCAATTTTTTGAGACATTGGACCACCCTCCAAAACAATATATTCTGCCATTGTCCGAAGATGTACAAGCAATTCCTACGGTTTTTTCCGGCAAAGAAGTGGTTGAGCTGTCAATGGACACATCGTCAACTGGATCATACACAGCTATATTATCCATTTCATTGCCATTCCACCCACCAAAACAATAATTTTTTCCATTAAATAATGATGCGCAAGAAATTTTATCCCTGCCACTGGCAAGTGTTCCGCCTTTTACCGCTCTTTGGTTTGTCAAAGAATTATATTCGAATATTTGATTAAAATAAACGCCATTAGCCAAACCTGCTCCACCAAAACAATTAATTTTACCGTTAGTATATGGGACACAAGAGTGATATATTATTCCATCAGATAATTCCAATTTTTCATTTACATTTTTAGTTACCGGATCAAATTCAATAATCTTTCTGGTAAAAGCTAGAAGTCCATTGGCACCACCGATGCAATAAATTTTTCCATTAGTAGATAAGGTGCAAGAATGACCAGCTCTTCCTTGAGGAAGATTGGCAACCAACACTGGGGCACCCCCGGCTTGCGGATCATATTCTAAAACTTCATCATAATAAGTAGTAGCGCCAGCTGTTCTTACGCCACCAATACAATAAATTTTTCCATTTGGCGCTCCCACGCAAGAAAGATTCTGTCTTCCCGTAGGAAGAACCTCTGGTGAATTTTTTTTATTCAAAGTATCATTATCCGGATCATATTCCAATATATCATCCAGATAAACACCGTCATATCCCCCAAAACAATAAATCTTATCATTAGTTGCCAAAGTACAAGACATATTTTGCCTGCCAGTTGGAAGTGTAGCTGTCATAATCTTAAGAGAATCCTTCTTTACACTAACGGATACTGCCCTGACCGTACCACCAAACTCCCCGGTTGATCTCACGCTATCTAAGTCCTCTATTAAAACAGTATCACAATCGACAACCGGAACATTTCCATATTTATAAAAATCAACTGTTATTTTTTTGCCTGCAAAAGACGTGCTATCGACATAAGAAACTCCCAAATTACAAAGTCCAGCTTCAGTAAGTGTTTTCAATGTTCCACCATTTTCTATTTCATAATTTATTACTTCAAAAACCTTTTCCACTCCGGCATCAGCTGCCTGAAAAGCCGCTACTGATTTTCCCGTATCCATGCTAGCTATTTGATCCGTTACCGACGTCGAAAAAGAACCAACTGCCACTACTAGCATTATTGAAAGAATTATAAGCGAAAAAACCAAAGCTGAACCTTTTTTATTTTTCATTTTTTTCTAGCATTATTTTTCTAAATTATAACACAAAAAATACTATTCACTAAAAAAATTTTATTTATTTATTTTTATTTCCAAGCTCTTTCAATGATAATTTAACCCGTTCTCCCACATCGGTAATATTTTTCGGCAAACTATTAAGAACACTGCGAGCTTGAGCAATTGAATAACCCATCGCGACCAATGCCTCCAATGCATCGGAATCAGCGATAACCGTTGATTTTCCATCCGCAACAAAATTACCGATTTTATTTTTCAATTCTAAAATAACCCGACCAGCAGTTTTCTTGCCTACACCAGAAACTTTAGTCAAAATAGACACATCCTCATTAGCAACTGCCGTTCGAATAGTCTTTGAATCAGCAATTGAAAGTATTCCTAGTCCCGCCTTTGGTCCTATTCCTGAAACAGAAATTAACAGTTCAAACATTTCCAATTCGTCCAATGATAAAAATCCATACAAAGCCAATATATCTTCTCTGACATGGGTATGAATATATAATTCAACATCACCAGCTCCGGCAATCTTTCCTGCGGCATATGAGGTTAAAAAAACTTTATATCCAATTCCAGCCACCTCAACAATCACAAAGTTATCCTTGATAAAATCTATTTTTCCTTTTAATTTAGCAATCATTTTATATTTTTTTTAAAAACAAAATATCCATTATCAATTCAACAAGAAGCTACAGCCCAATTTTATCGCTATCACTGGCTTCATTACCATTTTTATCCTTAACAACTACTTTAAAATCTACGCTACTGCCCACTTTACTATCCGGTATTTTATAAATAGCCTTTTTTCCGTCTGAAGAAATTTCCTCACCATCCGCTGTAAACCTAACGCTATCCGTACCATACGGAGCATCAATGTTAGCTGTAAGAGAAACTTCAGTCAATGATTTAGAAACTGAAAGAGATACATTGGGAAGATTTTTCCTAAAATCATCTTGTCGACACTTATCAGTCGGGGCCTTTCCTAAAATAACATCTTTTTCTTTTTTATTATCATCATACCATTTTTCAACCCCCTTTTCCCATTTTTTATATTGCGGATCATCCTTAGGGTTTTCCGGATAATCACCTCTCGGATCTTTCAGTCTAATATAATGCAAGATATTATGGACATTAGCAAAATCTCTTTTTTTCACATCATCCGAAAGACAATATTCATTAGCTAAACAATATTCATCATTCTTATCAGGAATTTCACACACCTTAACATCTTCTTCCATATCCAGCTTTCCATTTAAAACAACTTTATCAACTTCCTCTTCTTCATATTTAGGAAATTCTTCTTTAGTATAATTTTTCAAAACCTGATCCAAAAAACTTCTCCAAATAGGAGCGGCTACTACCGATCCATCAGCCCCTGCTTTCATCGCGGTATTGTCATTATTACCAACCCAAACTCCCACCGCCAAAGAAGGCGTATATCCCATGATCCAGCCATCCCGAAATTCATTGGTAGTTCCGGTTTTTGCCGCTACTTGACGATCGTCAAAACGTAACAAGTTATTTGTCCCAAAAACTGGCGCTCGATAGTCATTCGTAGACAAAACATGATCAAGCATTGCTATGTATTTTTCTTCTACAATTTTTTCCCCATCTGAATTTTTATATTCTTCCAATATTTCACCTTTTCCATCTTCAATTCTCAAAATAGCGGTTTTTTCTTGCCGGACGCCTTTATTGGCAATTGCCGCAAATGCGCTTACGTGATCCAATAATCGTACTTCTCCGCCACCTAATACCAAAGATAAGCCATAACGATCTGGCTGATTAAGACCAGTGACGCCCAGTTTTTTAGCCATCATAATTGAATCATTTACTCCGGCTAAATATAAGGTTTTTACCGCTGGGATGTTAAGAGACTGGGGCAAAGCTTCTTTCATTTTTATTGGACCTCTGAATTTTCCATCATAATTTTGGGGCTTATATTCCTTATCATCAGTGCCAAAATCAGTTTCTACGTCAAAAAGTATCGTATCGGGCGTATATCCTTTTGAAAAAGCTGTTAAATATACATAAGGCTTAAAGGATGATCCTGGTTGACGATCACGAATGGAAACGTTTACATTTGATTCAAAAAGACAATTTTTTCCTGGAATACAGCCGTCTGGATAACTTTTTCCAAAATAATCCTTCGAACCAACCATTGTTAAAATTTGTCCAGTTTTCGGATCAATGGCAACCAAAGAAGCATTGGCTGCACCCCAAGCGGCCAAATTCTTTTCCGCTCCATCTAAAACAGCTTTTTCTGCTATTTGCTGTTTATCCCAATCCAGTGTGG
>Ga0066601_10000168_pt1 | contig 29883 bp, 28 predicted proteins | sample Medcelwee11metaG_FD_59487 | JGI IMG/M metagenome (GOLD analysis project Ga0066601, IMG submission 59487) | Freshwater pond sediment microbial communities from the University of Edinburgh, under environmental carbon perturbations - Medium... | ecosystem: Environmental > Aquatic > Freshwater >... | reverse complement strand
GGGCACAAAGAAAACCAAAGGTTTTCTTGTGCAAGTGAGCTTCGCTCACTTTGCATTTTTCCATCGGAAAAATGACCGTCCGCGCCAGGGGAGGGAGGGAGTGATGCGTTGAAGCATCGATAGATATTTCGGATTTTCAAAGGACATCGAGACATATCATGGATAACGATTGACAAGAATCAACACGAACATGCAAACAAGCCGGTACAAGCCGGTGGGTATTATCCCCATACTCAGTTTATTTTTCAGAACTGTCCGGAAATGGTCTCCCCGCACGAGCATTTCCCTCCCACAAGGAGAGACTCTCCCTGGAAACCGCTCCTGTCGATGACAACACCCCCGCATCCAGGACAGAAAGTGTCACTGAATCCCCCAATTGCGATATTGCCTGAATAAGGATAATGCATCCCTTCAGCTTTGGCCTTCCTGCATGCCCAGAGAATCTTCTCTTTCGGAGTCGATTGAACATCGAGCATCTTGTGCATAGGCCGGAAAGCTGAGAAATGCAATGGGACATCCGTCCCAAGCCGTCTGGCTGCCCAATGGATGAGGGCAGTTATCCCTTCCGGAGAATCATTCTTCCCCGGGATGAGGAGATTCGTGACCTCGAGGTGCACCCCTGCTTTCCGGAGGGACACAAGAGTATCAAGGACCGGCTTGAGGCTTCCCCCGCACACATCCCTGTAGAAAGCCTCATCGAATGCCTTCAGGTCGATATTCGCTGCATCAAGAAAGGGGCAGAGTTCGCTCAGAGGTTCCTTTGAGATGTATCCGTTGCTCACCATCACCGTCCGAAGCCCGGCTTTTTTCGCAAGCTTTGCGATATCAAGCATATATTCATAGAATATGCTCGGCTCATTGTAAGTGAAGGCGATCGACTCGCAGCCATTTTCCTTGGCGATCGCGATGACTGTCCCGGGGTCGACCATCTCTCCTCCTTTCGGCATCCCACCGGAGAGATCATGGTTCTGGCAATGGAGACAGGTGAGATTGCACCCCAGGGTCCCGAAAGACAGTGCCTGGCTTCCCGGCAGGAAATGATAGAGCGGTTTCTTCTCGATCGGATCAGCCTGGAAACCTGCCGGCCTCCCATAGACGAGGGAGTACAGTATCCCGCCCCTGTTCATGCGCGCCCTGCAGAGCCCTCGTTTCCCTTCAGGGATCGCGCAATGGTGCGGACAGAGGTTGCACCGGACCGACATGCTATCAGTTTTCTCATAGAATAGGCATTCTATCATCGTATTCTGCCGATGATTTCCTCGACGATACGCTTGAGATCCTCCAGTGTCCCATTGTTCTCGATGACGAAATCAGCGTCATGGATGATATCCTGGGTGTTCATGATAGAGAGGACATCGCTTTTCGAATATTTGCTCTGGAGCCTGGTGTACATATTTTCGAGGTCTGACTTGACAAGGACGGTCTTATCGCACATTTCCCCTATACCAAGCTCGGTGAAGAGCGCGGCATCGATCACCGTATCATCTTTCCCTTTCTTTACAGCATTATCAAGTTCCTTCTTGATGAGAGGATGGATGATGCTGTCAAGCCGTCTCAATTTGAACTCGTCATCGAAGACCATCCTTCCGAGCTTATCGCGATCGATCTCGAGATCCCTCCCGAGGATATCCATCCCGAAGATGGCGACAAGTTTGTCTTTCACGTTCCTGTCCCTCAGCATCTCGTGACCGATCGAATCAGCGTTCACCACCCGGAAGCCATGCTCCCGAAAGATGCCTGCGACTGTAGACTTTCCGCAACCGATGTATCCCGTGATGGCGATTATCATAGATGAGGCATTAACGCTTGGTATATTTAATCTTTTAGGAATTGAGATGGGGAATTATCGGAAAAACTGATAAAAATCAGAATATGACACTTTTACTAGCATCGATGGGTGTCTTATCTTCAATATTGGGCTGGAGACGGATAAGCCACATGACCATATTCTGCTGATTTCAAATTGAGTTCCTGCCCGAGATTCCGTATCACCCCTTCCAGGTGCGCTGCTCCGACATTCACAAGGAGATTGTCGACCTCTTTTTCCCTGAGCAGCTCAGCCAGATTCTTCGCCATGGCCTTGTCTCTCTTGTTCAATCCTTCACGATAGGGCATATTGGTGAATTCCTGAGGATGGTAAGGACTCTCATTCTTACCTTGATAATAGCCGATCGGCGCCACTGCCATCGATAATAGGGAATTCCAGAGGATATTGACCTTTTCCATCTCTGATAAGAACAGCAAGGGATCATTCTCCAGTCCGACGACCCTGTACCCTTTTTCCATCGCCAGTCTAGAGACGGGCTCGTACCATCTTCCGCTCCCAAGCTTTTTGAATGCATAATAAGGAAAGGTGGCACTTTTAAAAATAATCCTGAATAATATGTTATCGATTGAATACTCGTACCCTTCTCCCGCTTCAGACGCGAAATGAGTATGGGTATTCACAAGGTGCTTGGCTAGGTCGTGTTCTTCGAAGGTGTAATGATGGTTTTCTCCGAGAAGGGTCAGGTGTTTCACTCCCTTACCCGTTTCCACCTCGAACCTGCGCACCTGGAGATAATGGACCGCTCCCCCCCGTTCCAGCCGTGGAAGATTCGACGTGAAGAAATCATATCCGATGTGAAGGCACACAGCGGCCATAGAAGCGAGGTAGATGTTCTTCGTCCACCGAAGGCCGGTCTTTAATTTACCTATCCACTTGTTTTCTTCTGGTCCATCCATTGATGCTGGGAGCGAGGAAGTATTAATAAGAGTTGTCGTAGTTACGCCTATTAAGTGATAAAACTCATAACGAGAACTCATCGATAAGCCCTACGATCACCTTATAGCGCTCAAGATACCGGAACCCTTTGTCAGTCAGGCTTACTGTCTTCTTCCCCTTCCTGTCCTCTACCTCCCTCACAAATCCCTTCTCCGTGAGCTCAGCGTAGTATTCCTGGAAGCGCTGCGAAGAGAGGTTCGAATACCGGAGGAGCGGGGTGGGCTTGATGGAATTGTTCCTGTCCCTTATGATCGAGAGGATATCAAAGATGACTTCCAACCGGTCTCGTTTCTTTGTCATGGTGAGTAGCTCTGATGACTTTCCGAAGGATGATTATGAATAAGACGACCTGGGCTGCATAGACGATCCCCCGTCCGGCGATGGAGAAGCGGGGGATGATGATGAGGATGAAATTGAGCGCCCAGGCGACGAGGAAAAGGAGATAGGTGAGATACACCTTCGAGGTCTTCTTGTTCGGTATGGCGAAGATGGCGAAAGCGATGAGGGCCGCCTGGCTGAGGAGGAGGAGATGCGGGGAACGGGTGAAAAATGTCCCTGCCATGATGGCGATTGATACGGCGTTCATGACGAGAGTCCAGTTGATCTTATCCGGCAGGCGTTTCCAGAGGGTAGAGAATGCGAGAGAGATGATGGCCATGGAGCTCGCATAGGCGTTCAGCCAAAGACCTGCCTGCATGATCTCCCGGGGGAGGTGGATCTGATAGGGGATTGTATAGAGATGAATGATGACGAAGAGGAAGCGGAAGAAGAAAGCGAGGGAGAAGAAGAGGAACGCGTTCCTGAAATAGCGGATCCCTTGATGCCTGGTCAGCTCAAAGGATTCTTTTGTCTTGAAATAGATGAAGAGGCAGATGGCTGCGATGATGACGAGATAGACCCCTTCAGTCGCGATTCCGAATGGATTGCCTCTGAAAAAACCGCCCATGCCCGGGAATGGAGGAGCCATGAGGAGGAAATGGCGGGTAATCCTATATAAAATAAATGGAATTCCGATGCATATCTCTGTTTCTTCCCGCTTAAATAGGCCGCAGGTCATCCATCTCCCAGGATGCAGCGAAACGCTGCGGAGGTAACAATATGAAATTTTCGTTTGGGACTATGGCGGCCTTATTCCTTGTAGGGATAGTGGCTGCAGCAGGAGCGGTTTCCGCCTTCGGGGGGATGTTCCGCAATTCGGAGACTGAGCAGGCGCTTGAGCAGAATGATTTCGCGGCCTGGAAAACCGCGATCGAAAGCGAGCTGACCGAAGAGAATTTCCAGGAGATGGTCACGCGCCATAATGGGCGCGGCACCATGAAAGGATTGACTGAAGAGGACCATGAAGAGAGGGAATCATTCAGGACAGCGATGCAGTCAGGGGATTATTCAGCCTATCTCGCTGCGGCTGAGACCCTCGGGCTCGAGAAGACCTTGACCGAAGAAGAGTTCGCCATCGTCACTGAATTCCACGGTACCCATGACAATGAGGCCATGCGGACCCAGGGAGCGCTCAGGCAGGCTGTTGCCGAAGCTGATTACGACGCCTATGTAGACGCAGCCGAGACCCTCGGCGCTGAAAGCATCCTCTCAGAGGATGAGTTCAACACCCTGGTCGAGCTCCATCAGTCCGGATCCATGGGAATAGGATTCGGCCCTGGAATGGGAAACGGTATGGACCGCGGGATGGGAGAAGGTCTTGGGATGGGCGAAGGAAGGACATCTCGCCGGATGATGCCTGCTGAGTGAACAGCTTTTTTTTTATTTTTTTGGATTTTCTTATCCGAACATGTTCTTATAATTCATGAAGATTGCCCCGGTTGTCTCTTCGAGCGTGGTCCCTTTCAACTCAGCCACTTTCTTGTAGGACTCGACGACGAAAGCCGGTTCATTCCAGGAGTCCTTAAAGGGCGAAAGGAACGGAGCATCGGTCTCGCAGAACAGTTTCGTGAATGGGACAGCTTTCGCGAGCTCCTGGAACTGCTGGGAGCGCACCACGCTTGTCGGGATGGAGAATGAGAATCCCTCGTCTATCCCTTTCAAGACCAGCTTTTTCTTCCCTGAAAAGCAATGCATGATGACCTTCTTACAGCCGTAACCTGAAAGGATGTCCACCACTTCAGCTTCAGCTTTCCTAGAATGGACGATGACCGGTTTCCCTTTTTTCATCGCCATCTCGACAAGGCTCCGAAAGACATGCTCCTGCTCCTTCCTGTCTTCCCCTTCCTTGAAATCAAGTCCGATCTCGCCGACCGCGGTGATGCCTGACAGATGTTTTCTTATGAAATCAAGCTCTTCCTCGATATCGAACTCGTGATTCGGAAGTTCAGCCTTATCCATGCGGCCATCCATTACAGCCTGACGCGCCTCCTTCCTAAGAGCGTCAGGAGGATAGATACCAAGCGCAGGAAGCGCCATCGGGTATGCCTTTGCAATCTCGAGCGTGAGCCTGTTCGTCCTCTTGTCCAGGCCGTTTGTGATGACACGATGGACTCCCGCTGCCTTGGCTTTCTCAAGCATCTCAGGTATCCTCTCTCCTATCAGCGGATGGTCGAGATGCGCATGGACGTCGATAGAGAGGTTCATCAGAGAAAGAAGGAAGATTGCCTATAAAAATAGTGGGGTAAATACTGGCATCATGAAAAATAATATCAGTCAATATTCATAAGCTCCGATTATTATCAACGCTTTTTCATTAAAAGAAACATAAGAGATGTTTGATTCTTTTTTCGAAATATAATAGCGCCCATACATTTTTGAGATCATTTTAGCACTATTATATTTCAGAGAAACAAACAATTTCTATTAAGTATTTTGTTTCGACGTTATAATATCCCTGCCAATGATTCACCCCCTGCCATGCAAATCAGGAATATGCGGTTTGTCACGGAAATCCAAATAAAGAATATATTGAGGAAAGGATTAAGAAAAGGATTGAGGAGAGGATTTCAGGACATGATGCCCGATATCTCTTTTTGGTAATCGCTTTTCCTGTACTCCTTCATCCATCGCTTCACGATGTGGCCGGCGTAGGTCTTGATGGCGAGGTTACGCCATTTCCTGCAGATGTCGCGCCATGTTGAAGTGAGGGCATGCTTGAAGAAAAGAGGCTTGTGTGAAAAAAGTCCCTGAAAAAACCGTTTTACATAGAGTATGGAGAACTGGATCGGAAAGCCGATGGTCGCAAGATACATCCAGTTCATCCAGTTGCCATAATTGACATAGCTGAAGAAAGAATTGCCCAGATACCACTCCTTCATGAGCCTGCGTGGGATCTCCTGGAGCTCATAGGGATCCATCCCGAACCTGCGGGAATCATAACAGAGGAACTGTCCGTCATACTTGTCCCACCCTACCGGGAGCAGATCATCTTTCAGCCTTTCGCGGAGTTCAGACCCCGGGAGGGGGACCGCGTTCAACACCTGGATGGTATCGATCCTCGCTTTCCGGAAGAACCATGAATATCTCTTTTCGCGTTCCGATAGAGACATGGTGTTCCGTTCACTGGGATACCCGAATATGAACATCCCATGGAGATAGAAATGCTTAGAGAGTTTCTGGGACCTCAAGATGAGCTTTTTAGCGGTCACCCCTTTCTTCATGGCCTGGAGATCCTCATCGATCGGGCTCTCGTAACCGATGGCAAGCATGGTGACACCTGCATCCTTCATCGCTTTGATGAGTTCATCATCTTCTGCGACCTCATTCCTCACCTGGACGATGAGCCGAAGCTTCTTCCGGAAATTCTCCTTATAGGTGGCGACCATCCTGCAAAGGTCGATTGCCTCATCACGGTTCTGGGCGAAATTGTCATCAGTGATAAAAAATTTTCTGTAGCCGAGGTCAGAATAGGTGATTATCTGGCGCATGGCGCTCTCGACAGATTTCGATTTGAATGCTCCGTACTGCTTGTTGACCACGCAGAACTCACAGTTCCAATCGCATCCCCGCCCACGGTTGATGGGGATGGCGCTCCATCTCCTCTTCAGATACCTCACCATGGTGAGGTCAGGGTCGAGGAAAGAGTCCAATCGGCAAGTCGCCTCGCGTTTTCCGGTGAAGAGATAGTTCCCATCCACGAGGATGCTGATGCCCTTGATAACTCTGAGGGGGGTCCCTTGGGCGATCGCGATCATGATCTCATTCATGGTCTCTTCGCCTTCTCCATGGACAACGATGTCGACCCCGTTCCTGAGCGCTTCCTCTGGCAGCGCGTCCACATGGCTCCCGCCTGCTATGGTGACAGCCCCGAAACGCTTGTACTGTTTCGCGAGCTCGAACAGCCTGGGGATAGAATTGCTCATCCCGCCATAGAAGAGCGCGAGTTCAGCCGGTGACTCCCCCTGCAGGAAGGAATGGTCAGGCATCCCTGATTCAAGCGGTCCGCCGTAATTGTTTTCATCGACCACATACACCTGATGGTCTTTCTGGAGCTGGGTGAGCACGGAGATGATGCCGACTGGGGGCATGGCTATCCTTGCGAAGATATTGTATCTGGAATGGACTGGATACTGGGGGATGATACCGATGATATTGAACCTTTTTCCCATCATGAAGGGCATATACTACCAGAATATATAAGACTTTGGTGAAAAAAAATGAACATTTCCAGAAAAGATGATTTAAGAAAACAACAAGAAAAATGATGACCAAAGAATTCCAAAAGAAGTCCTTCACTCTTTCAATAAGGAAATGAGTCACTGATACATCTGGGTTTCGTCAAGAGGTTTCGCGACTTCCTTTTATATATCATCCACCATCGGAGATGTATAGGGCTCGTAATGTAACTTATTTCAACATAATACGCCAAAATCTCCTACTGGATAGGATGAACAATAAAAGATTAACCTCCCATCAGCCATGTTAGACACCAAATATTTTCGAATCCCTTTCTTTCTTCCAACAAAAAAACCCATTTGTCTTTCCTTCCTGATTGCCACGTCACCGATATGACCATCCCTCAATGATAAAATATTTAAAGCGCATGACCTACCCGGAAGAGCGGTGATATCATGACCATAGTCGGATTCAATTTTACCAAGGTCAGCATCGAGCGCTTCTCTGCTGTCAAGGGAAAGATCAGCATCAGCAACAACGTCTCAATCGTGAGCGTCGAGAAGACAGATCTCCCCCTCGGAAGCGGGGCTGACGAGGCCCTCAGGTTCGGTTTCGAATTCACTTCTCAGTACAGCCCAAAAGTTGGTCTCATAGACCTTCGCGGAGAGGTCATCTTCATGGGAGAGAAGAAAGAGATCGCAGGGATAATGGCAGAATGGAAGAAGGACAAGAAAGTGCCGAAAGACATTATGACCTCGGTCCTTAACAATGTCCTGAACAAATGCAATATCGAGGCGCTCATCCTCTCCAGGGAGATCAACCTCCCACCGCCCATCCCGCTCCCGAAAGTGAAAGAGAGCCAAGCATGACAAAGGAGATCAAGCTCAAGGTCGCGGAAGCGATCCAGGACGACGTCAACAAGGGCATCGTCAGGATGGATTCCAATTATATGAAAGAGGTAGGTATCAGGCCCGGAGATTTCATCGAGATCGAGGGCGAGAGGAAGACGGTCGGCATCGCTGACCGCTCCTACCCTGGCGACATCGGCTTGAATATCATCCGGTTGGACGGGATCCTCAGGAGGAACGCCCGCACAGGTATCGGCGAATCAGTAGCCATCAGGAAGACCGAAGTCAAAGAGGCGAAGAAGATATCCATCGCTCCGGCGAGGAAAGGAATCCTGGTGCGCGCATCCCCTGTCCTATTCAAGCGTGGCCTCCTCGGCCGTTCCATGAGGCGTGGAGACCTTGTCTCCATAGGCGGTGCGAACCGCAGGAAAACCGCCATGAGCCAGTCTCCGATCGGAGATATCTTTGAGGATCTCATGAACAATGACGATTTCTTCGGGATGAACTTCGGCCTATCCGACCTCAAGTTCATCGTTGTCGATACCAACCCGAAGAATGTGGCTGTCTATATCTCTGACGAGACAGAGATCATCTTCAACCCTGAAGCGGTCGAGGTCGACGAAGAGGCAGCCCAGTCAGGCCTTGAGGTCGCCTATGAGGACATAGGCGGGCTCAAAGAAGAGATCAAGAAGATCCGTGAGATGGTCGAGCTCCCCTTGAAGCACCCCGAGCTGTTCGAGCGTCTCGGCATCGAGCCCCCGAAAGGCGTGCTCCTCCACGGCCCCCCGGGCACAGGGAAGACCCTTCTCGCGAAAGCTGTCGCCAACGAGACGAACTCCCATTTCATCCTGATAAACGGCCCTGAGATCATGAGCAAGTTCTACGGCCAGTCCGAGGAGAATATCAGGAAGAAGTTCGAAGAGGCCCAGAAGAATGCACCCTCCATCATCTTCATCGACGAGATAGACGCCATCGCATCGAAACGCGAAGAGACGCACGGCGAGGTCGAGAAGCGGGTAGTAGCGCAACTCCTCTCGCTCATGGACGGATTGCAGAGCCGCGGCAAGGTCGTCGTCCTCGCTGCGACGAACATCCCTAACGTCCTCGATGCTGCGCTCAGGCGACCAGGCAGGTTCGACCGAGAGATCGAGATCGGCGTACCCGACGCTGACGCAAGATACGAGATCCTCCGCATCCACACGAGGAACATGCCCATCAACACCCATCTGCATTCCTATGACAAGGGCCTCAACTACAAGGAATTCAAGGACTCATTCCAGCAGATAGCTGAGAAAGTGTCTGCTGACGAGATCATCGCCCTCATCCCGAAGAAAGGTGATGACCGCTCCGCCCTTCTTGAGGAGGTCAAATCAAAAGTCCAGGAATACATGAATTCCCTCATCCCGAAGTCCGCGAAGACAAGATATTTCGAGATCACCAAGAAGAGCCTGAATAAGGTAGTGGCTGACGTCCATTACCTCATCAGGGAGAACATCGTCATCAAAGAAGGGAGCATCGAGCATAGCCCCGAACTCAAGAAAGTGCTTGAGGCGAAAGCAGCGGAGATGAAGGATGCGAGGAACCTTGATGCCCTCCTCTCAGGCATCGTCAGGGACATCATCCTCCGCGAGATGGCAGACGTCACCTACGGATATGTGGGTGCTGACCTCTCTGCCCTTGCGACAGAAGCGGCCATCATGGTGCTGAGAAAGGTCCTCCCCGAGCTCAGGCTCAAAGAGGATGAGGCCATCCCAAAAGAGATCCTCGATAAGCTCTATATCTCCATGAATGATTTCAGGAGCGCCCTCAAGATTGTCAGGCCTTCGGCCCTGCGCGAGGTCCTGGTCGACGTCCCGAATGTCCGATGGAACCAGGTGGGCGGATTGGAAAGCGTCAGGCAGGAGCTCCTTGAGGCTGTCGAATGGCCGCTCAAATCCCCTGAATCCTTCAGGAGGCTGGGAGTCAGGCCGCCAAAAGGCATCCTCCTCTATGGCGCTCCCGGGACAGGGAAGACTCTCCTCGCGAAAGCCGTCGCTAACGAGACCAATGCCAATTTCATCCTGGTGAAAGGACCGGAGATGCTCTCCAAATGGGTCGGTGAATCAGAGAAAGCGGTCCGCGAGGTCTTCAAGAAAGCGCGCCAGACCTCTCCTACCATCATATTCTTCGACGAGATAGACGCCATCGCCCCAAGGCGCGGCATGAGCCAGGACAGCCACGTCACCGAACGCGTGGTGAATCAGCTCCTGACTGAGCTTGATGGCCTGGAGGAGATGAACGATGTCGTCATCATCGCCGCGACCAACAGGCCGGACATGATAGATACCGCTCTCCTCCGGCCAGGAAGGTTTGATAGGATCATCCTCACCCCTGCTCCCGATGAAGTCTCAAGGGAGGAGATCTTCAAGGTCCACACGAAGAACATGCCCATAAAAGGTATCACCCCTAAAGAGCTCGCCCAGAGGACAGAGTTCTATGCTGGAGCTGACATCGAGGCTGTCTGCAGGGAGGCCGCGATCTACGCCCTCCGTGATAATATGAAAGCGGAACATGTGAGAAAGGAGCATTTCGATAAAGCCCTCGACAAGGTCCCTCCGTCGGTCACGAAAGACATCTCTGAGATGTACGAGAGCCTCCGGACCAAGTTCACCTCAGCCAGGGCGAAAGAGATGGCGAGAGAGCAGCCCAACTATTTCGGATAGCTAATTTTTTTTTCTTTACCAACAAGTAAGTCACTTGCAGTGACAATCCTGCGCTACTGAACCAGAAAAAGCTGAACCATTACCAAAGCCTTGCCCGTGGTGCGGATCGCGGGGAGGGGTGGGGTCCTACGGGCTCACCGGTAGGACGTCGACCAAAGGGAGACAACCGCAAAGAAAACTTATAAGTTTTCTTGGGCAAGAATAACGCATGCGTTTTTCTTTTCTTCCGCACCATGGTAAGTTAAGTAACAGCACATTATACCATGCAGATATCATATTTCAAGCAAATCCTTATCACGACGTCATAGAAATCTTTAAAACGCATAATGCATTCTCATCCATATGTTAGAGGCTTATATCATAAACCAGAGACCGAGTTCGCGATTCTTGAGATTCTTAGAAGAGAAAGGATACCATCTGACCAGGAAAAAAGGACAAAGCACTCTCGTCGTCCTCCCTCTCTTTTCCTATGCTCCTATCGGGATTGACGCTGAATCAGGAAGGTATTCTGTCCTCATCGCCAAACCGCGGTTCAATGAAGGCGACGAGAAAAGCCTCAGAGGACTCATCGACTCATCAGAGATCGTCGGAGAAGGCAACGTCGATGAAAAGCTCGCTCATCAAATCAGATCCCTCGGGGACTCGTATAACCAAACTGAAGGTTTGATTGTTAAATGTGAAGAATATTATCGGCAGGCCTTGATCAACAGTGGTAATTTCAAAGACAAGACGATCATAAAGAGACTGGATCATATCTGTGATAAGCAATATGAAAACCAGGAAATTAAGCAAAAAGCTCTTGACATGGCCCTGAACAGGCTCCTCGAAGGATTCCACGTCCCTGAAGTGCATAAAGCGTCAAGTTACAGGGGCTGATGTAGTGCTCAGCCGGTCACCCACTCCCTAATCCCTACCGGGAACTGATGGTCGACCACCTTCTTCTGCGTGATGAAAAGCGATGATCCTTTCATATCCGGCCCGAAGAGCGCTTCTATCTTCCGTATGAGCCTCCTCAGATCGTCATAATCCTCAGCAAGGATAGCGATCTCCAGGTTCCATGTCCCGAACATCCTCCTCGCCCTCCCGAATGAATGGTCGGAATGGAGAAGATTGGTTATCCCTAGGAGATGGTGCGCGAGCCTTGAGGACCTGATGCATGCCTGCGCCCAGAAGGTTATCCCTGCTTTCTCCTTGTCAAGGGTAAAAGTATACCCCTGGATGAATCCGCACATCTCCATCCTTCTGAGCGATTGCCTGACGCTTTCAATCGACATGCCATGCCTTTTCCCGAGCTCCGCGAGCGAGACAGTCGCGTCCCGGTAGATGGACCGTGCCAGTTCCCATTCCTTTTTCTTCAGCGTGATCTTGGTCATAGGCCGGTACATGGATTTGTCGGTGAAATTGTCTTTCTTCAGGAACTCCCTGCTCTGCATGACCTCGGCCTTCTCGACATTCCCTTCGCACAGCACCTCTACATCATTCACGATGTTCTCGACCTCTGATACTTTTCCTGAGACGATAGAGACCCGATAAGAATATTCCGGGAAGATCTCAGCAACCCACTTGATGTTCGGATGGTTCCTGAAGTACTCATGGAGCGATTTCTGGTATTCATCAAGATGGCTTATCTTCAGATAGATGACATGCTCCCGGAGTCCGACAGCCCCGAAATCAAACACAGTCTCCGATCCTTCGATCACCCCCCGTTCCAGCCTTCCTCTGTAGTAGCGGGCCTGGTGGTCAGAGATCTTCAGGGCTTTCGCCACTTGGGAATCCGGCATCCTGCTGTTAGTGAGGAGGAGCGAGAGGATCTTCTGCTCGATCGGCTTCATAAGACCTAATACATCAAGTAGCAATATAAATAGTTTTAGAAAAATAGATAAAAAAATCATAAATATTATTAAAATATAAGTAAAATCATGATAAATAATTGAAATATCAATAGAATAATTAACCAAAAAAGGAAACTGGAAAAAGAAGAAACAATCAAGAAGAAGAGACATGGAAGAAAGGAGCAGATCAAAAAGCGACACCAGTTTGGATTATACACTGCCAAACCCTAGGTGATATTCAATAGTGGAAATACTTGATAACAAGTTCATCTTTCCGCAAAATAGAAAAAGGCAGGATACATTGGACTCCTCATGGCAACCATCCGCGCTCTCCAACAATTCCTGCAGGACTACCTCAAAGTAGAAGGCATCCACGACGACTCCATCAACCGTTTCCAGGTAAGGGGAAGGGAAGAAGTGAAGAAGATCGCGCTCGGCGTCGACGCATGCATGGACCTCTTCAAAGAGGCTGACAGATGGGACGCTGACATGATCCTCGTCCATCACGGCCTCTTCTGGAAAGGCAAGAACTATACCCCTGCATTAAGGGATGCGAGGATCGCCTTCCTCAGGAAAAAAGGGATGAGCCTCTATGCCTCCCATCTCCCTCTTGACCTCCACCCAGAAGTCGGCAATAATATCGTCATCGCAAGGAAGCTCGGCCTTGGAAACCTCAAACCGTTCGGATTCCATCACGGTACACCAATCGGTTTCACGGGAGCTCTCGTCACCGACAGGGACCGCCTGGCCTCATCGATAGAGGGCTGGCTCAAGACATCCTGCATCATCCACCCATTTGGCCCGAAGACAACGAAGAAAGTGGCAGTCATCAGCGGCGGCGGATCATCCTGCATCGAAGAGTGCGCGAAAAAAGGCATCGACACCTTCATCTCCGGCGAACCCTCCCACTCCTGGTACCATGCGGAAAAAGAATACCATATCAACGCGATCTTCGCAGGCCACTACAAGACCGAGACCCTGGGAGTCAAGGCGCTCGGAAAACTCCTATCGGAAAGATTTAATAGTGAAGTGAGATTTTTTGATTTCCCAACCGGACTCTGAACAATGGCAAACCCAGGAGAAAAGATCAAGGTCGTGACAAAGACTTCTGGATATACCGGCACCCTCATGCCGAACGAAGAGACCGATTCCCTCGTCCTCAAGCTGGAGAACGGCTACAACATCGGGATCTCCCATTCCGAAATCATCAGCATCGAGACCCTGGAAAAGAAAAAAGAGAAGAAAGCCCATGAAGGGAAAGTGACCCGCCAGAAAGGGAAGAAGACCGTCGCTGTCCTCCATACCGGCGGTACGATCGCGTCAAGCGTCGATTATGAGACCGGCGGCGTCTCAGCCCGGTTCAGCGCGCAGGACCTCCTCGCCATGGTCCCTGAGATGAAAGACATCGTCAATATCGAGACCGAGCTCATCGCGAACATGATGTCTGAGGACATGCACTTCAGCGACCACCAGGCCCTCGCAAGGGCTGTCGAGAGGCAATGCGGGAAAGGCATCGACGGAATAATCATCGGCCATGGCACAGATACCCTCTGCTATTCCGCCTCATCCCTCTCGTTCATGCTGGAAGATATCCAGATCCCTGTCATCCTGGTCGGCTCCCAGCGTTCTTCTGACCGGGGAAGCTCTGACGCGGCAATGAACCTCATCTGCGCTGCGAGATTCATCGCGAAGTCAGATTTTTCTGGTGTCGCAATCTGCATGCATGAGACGACCGATGACCTTCGATGCGTCATCCTTCCGGGGACCAAGACCCGCAAGATGCACACCAGCAGGAGAGATGCCTTCAAGCCGATCAACGCCTCACCTATCGCCCATGTGGACTTCCCCTCGGGAGAGGTCACACAATATGCCTTCCCAAAAAAAGGGGCCGGTCTGAAACTCAAAGAGAAGATGTCAGATGAGGTCGGGCTCCTGAAGACCCACCCGGGCATGAAGACCGATCTCTTCAGGTTCTATGCAGAGAATTACTCCGCCATCGTCATCGAGGGGACTGGCCTCGGCCACGCCCCCACCAACAAAGGGGAAAGGAACCTCCAGAATTACAGGATCCTCAAAGACTTCATCGGGAAAGGAGGGATCGTGGCCATCACCTCCCAGTGCCTCTACGGCAGGGTCCATCCTTCAGTCTATGCCAACCTGAGGAGGCTATCATCGATCGGCTGCGTCTTCTGCGAGGACATGCTCCCTGAGACCGCTTTCATCAAGCTCTCATGGCTGCTAGGGAATCACCCACGGGATGAGGCGGAAGCCTTGCTCAAACAAGACCTGAGAGGGGAGATGGACTGCAGGCTCACGCCTGACAGGTTCTATTAAGATGGCTGAAGGATTCAGGTGCGGGATCGAGATCCACCAGCAGCTTGAGACCCATAAGCTCTTCTGTTCCTGCCCATCCATCGTCCACGACAAGAGCCCCGACATCAGGTTCCAGAGGATGCTTCGCGCGGTCGCTGGGGAGACAGGGATGGTCGACGCAGCAGCCATGTACGAGAAAAAGAAAGGGATGTCATTCATCTACGAGGCCTGCTCGACTTCTTCATGCCTCGTCGAGATGGACGAGGAACCGCCCCATGAGATGAACAGGGAGGCGCTTGGAATCGCCCTTCAGACAGCCCGCCTCCTGAACGCGAGAGTGGTGGATGAGATCCAGGTCATGCGAAAGACCGTTGTCGACGGCTCTAATGTCTCTGGATTCCAGAGGACCGCTCTCATCGCCATGGACGGTTTCATCGAGACATCCAAAGGAAAGGTCAGCATCCCCCTCATCTGCCTTGAGGAGGAGGCAGCCAAGAAAGTGAAAGCTGATGATACGACAGTCACATACCGGCTTGATAGATTGGGAGTCCCCCTCCTTGAAGTATCGACCGATGCCTCGATCAAGGACCCTGAACACGCGAAGGAATGCGCCCAGAAGATCGGGATGATCCTTCGTTCGACAGGGAAGGTCAAGCGCGGCATCGGAACCATCAGGCAGGATGTCAATATCTCGATAAAGGGCGGAGCGAGGACCGAGATCAAAGGATTCCAGGACCTGAAATCCATCCCAGAAGTCATCGAAAAAGAGATCCAAAGGCAGGAGAAGCTCATCAAGGCAGGAAAAGCAGTCGAACCAGGGGTGAGGAAAGCGGAGCCTGATGGGTCGACCTCATTCCTGCGCCCCATGCCAGGATCAGCAAGGATGTATCCGGAGACAGACATAATCCCCATCAGACCGTCTGCCGAAGAGGGAGACGCGATCGAGATGATCGAAGACAAGATGACCAGGTTCCACCAAGAATATGGCCTCTCCATGGACCTCGCCCAGAAGATCGCGAAATCAGGGAGCGTGGGAGTCTTTGAAGCGATCATCGAGAAGCTCAAAGATATCAAGCCCGCGTTCGCGGCCGAGATGCTCATCTCCGCCCCAAGAGAGATCCGGCGCAAGCATGACCGCGAGGTTGCGATAAGCTCTGACGGCTGGCTGGAACTCTTCACCTTCCTCTCGGAAGGGAAGATCCCAAAAGACTCATTCCTTGAAGCTGTGCTCTCCTACGACCAAGGCACCTTCGACCCTGCGAAGTACGGTTGCGCGAGCGATGAGGAACTGGAACGCGAGATCGGAGCGATCATCGCTTCCAACCCTGGAAAACCCATGGGCGCACTCATGGGGATGGCCATGGCGAGATTCAGGGGAAAGGCAGACGGAAAAGCAGTCTCTGATATGCTGAAGAAACTCGTGGGGTGAATCCATTTACTTTTCCTTGGACAAATAATCTTCATTAGTCAATCGAAATCTCCCACCGCAGGTCTTCGACCAGTGGTATGCTTCGCCCAGTTGGGCTCGGGGCGACACAGTCGAACAAGTCCTCCCAATTTTGTCCAGTTAAGGATTTGGACATACCCAAAATATTTGACTGTTTGCATGAACATCCAAATGATATGTTAAAGATTTGTCACTTAGATATCATTGATAGGTTAGTGATAAAGAAAAAATAATTTGATTTTGACATAATGTCTTTGAATATGAAACATTTGAACATTGAGGTTTATTGACTGATTGGATTAATTGCTACTTTAGTGATGCAATTTTCTTCAGGGCGTAATGAACCCGTCTGTAAATAGAGATTATTGCCATTATCCATTGCTAGCCAGCATGGTTTTTTGGTCTCTTTCAGATATGAACAAAATGTCATGTTTTCATTGTTATAATTGACTAAGAGAAATCCAGATTTAGATAATATTGGCATATTAAAAACGGAATCTGATTGAAGATACCTGATACCGCCCATGGATCCAGTCAAAGCGACCAATGAATCATTCGCAGAAATGATTGACACAGAGGTTCCACCTGTCTTAAATGGAGTTTGTATCTCCTGCAATAAATCTCCATCATCATTTAAGATCCGTAAAGTATCGTATTCCAGATTCTGACCATATGCCACATACATAAAGAGATTCTTGAATGATACAGGGGCAGAATACGATTTATTTTTTTCTTTAATCACTTTTATTTCATCCCCTGATGTTCTGTCAAATAACCGCAGTTCATCCATCTCTGTATCTATAAGGATACTGTTATCAGTTATTCCAAAGGGCCATCTTTCATACGCATATATCCAATCTGAAAGAAAAAAGTTTTCAGTATCAGGCCCTTTTGGCTGATAATGCATCTCAATTATTTTCGATAGTCCTTTTTCATTTAATTCAAATATTTCCAAACCATCCCGGATATACATTGATCCATCATGATATTGCATCCCATGCGGCGTCTTGATTACTGAGATATCCCGTAATCTTGTTTTTGTTGTGACCTCAAGATCGATGATTGCTGTCAGATCATCCTCTCCTGAAAAGCCTGCTAAGGTGCAAATCAATCCCTGTTCACTTCGAAAATGTATTGCATGTGCCCATTCAAAATAATCATGATCAAAAAAATTGATTTTTCTGAGAGCATGTGATGTTTTTAGGTCTGTAAAAAACCTAATTTTTGATTGATCAAATCCATTTAGATAATCCCAGGTATTGATTCCGGTCACTGAAACGATTTCTTTTTTGATTTCTGATTTAGGTTCAATAATATTGAAGTCCAAGAGTTCATTAGAGACATTTAAAGAGGTCTTTCCTTTGATCGGAACAGTAAGATACTCTGGTTCAGCTAATAATTCACCCTCATATATCTTTTTTTGTGATATCCTTACTATTTCTCCATCATTACTCATATGAAAGAAGGATTATATTCAATTTAAATTGATTTATGTTATATATCGGAGTTATAATAAAGAATCCGAATGTCAATTGAAAATCGACACCACCAGTCAATAGACAGGTGATATGCTTCGCCCTTCGGGCTTGGTCAATCTCAGTCGAACAAGTTCTCCAAGGTCTGCAGAACACTAACGATATAACTACTTTTTTTTTATTTAATCCACCTATACCTATCTCCAAATACTCAATCCTATCGCAAAGAATATTAACCACCTAAGTATAATAGATATCACTAAATAGATTAGGAAAAACCATGGACACCCGCAAGATCCAAAAGACTGGTGACATGCATTATCTCTATCTGCCCACAAACTGGTGCAAGCAGAATGGGATCGAATCCGGTTCCGCAGTACAGGTTAGCCAGAACTGGAACGGCGACCTCACCATCTCAACCCAGCTCGTCGAGAGAAAGCTGAAAGACATCGAGATATCCTTGAATGTGGACGATGACCGGGTCATCAACAAGATCCTGGTCGCCTGCTATATCCATCCCTTGAAATCATTCCAGATAACCCTTGAAAAGAATACTGATTATTCCAAGCTCCTCGGTCAGAAAAACCTCATCTCACTCGAATCTGTCGAATTCGACTCTAAAAGGATCACCGGCCAGTCAGCCATAACCGTCGCTGAACCTGAAGCGCTCCTCAAGACCATGATCATGAAAATCAAGAACATGCTCCTCATCATGGCGAAGAAATATGACCAGTCCCTCGTCGATAGATACGAAGAGGAGATCGACAGGAGCAAGATGATCATCGACAAAGCGATAATCGGCGCACTCACCAATTCCTCTCCAACCAAAGACATGAAAGCGATCGACCTCTACTACATCTCCTGGATCTCAAGGGATCTCGAAAGGATGGCGGACCACTTGATTAAAATGGACCAATCCCAGGCGAAGTTTTTCTCTTCTGTCATGGAGGTCATCGACGCGTTGAAAGAAATCATGGAAAACATCGATTCCAGGGACAAAGGACTCTCCTTCCCGACCGTCATCAGTTTCATAAGAAAAGTGGACAAGATCGAGGACATCAAGGTGAAAGACGTCCTTACCTATGACAAGAGACGGGTGAAAGACCTCCTTGATAGCATCTCAGACGTCCTTTCTGATTGGACAATAACCAAAAAGATTGAGTAATCCCCAAGTCGACCCCAGGTTATAACTCCAAAAAATACTACCAATAGACAGTAAAATAATTCTCTTCAATCGGATAATAATGAACAGATAAAAATACACAAACCAGCCTCTATTAAGTCAAAAATACCCTTAGCATTCCAAACCCCCTCTTCTTTGATAATTTTCCTCTAAAAATGACCTCCAACCCAAGAAGAGGAAAAATATAAATAGTATTCATAGACTACTTAGGTTACCTATTTAAGAGAACTGGGGTTTCATAAGCTATCGGGGTGTACCAGAGTGGGAACAGAAATATTCAAAGATATCAAGGACGCTGAGAAGAAAGCGTCCCAGACGATAGAGAAAGCAGAGAAAGACAAAGAGAAGACCTTGCATGACGCGAGGGCCGAGGCAGAACGGATCATCGAATCCATGAAAGAGAAGACCAAGGCCAGCTCAGAAAAAGCGATGGTTGCTGCAAGCCAGGAGAAAGAGAAGATCCTGCAAGAGAGCCTGAAGAAAGCCCAAGGGGAGATTTCTCGGATAAGGAAAACAGCGGAGAAGAACATGGATAAGGCCGCTGAACGCATAATAACCGAATATTTGTAAAATGCTCCAGACAGAACGCATGTCAAAAGTCACCATCCTCTCTACGCAGACCTATCAAAAGAAAGTCATAGACGAACTACATAAGGAGAAAGCGATCGATATCATCCAGCACAGGAAAGATCAGGATGCAGACATCGGAACACCGCTTGAGAATGGAGCCAAGGTCTCTGAGCTCCTTGTCCACACAAGGTCGCTCCTGTCCCAGCTTGGTCTGAAAAAAGCTGAACACGCGTTGAAAGAGAACCCAGACAGCCTCCAGAAGATCGAGAAATCCCTGAATGCCATCCAGGAAGAAGTCAATCGGAACCTGGATGCCAAACGGGAAAGAGAAGAGGCAGTAAGGCAGGCTGGAAGGCTTCTTTCTGACCTGAAGGTCGCTTCTGCGATCGATATCCCTCTCGAGGCATTCGGAAAATTCAAGTCGATGGCCCGTTTCGTCGGCCATGTGAAGGATCCTGAAAAGCTGGCGGCGCGCCTGTCTGCCCTCACCCCGAAGAACGGGATATATATTGATAACAAAGGCACGATGGCCGCTGTATTCGTCGCGTCAGGTTTCGAGAAGGAGACGAAGGCCATCCTTGACGAAGAAGGATTCTCCGAGATCCCCCTCTCCCTTGAAGGGATGGAAGGATCCACGGGAAAACGCATCAGGGAACAGGAAAAAGCCATCACCCAGATCGAGATAGACCTCGGGAAGCTTCGGACCGAGATGTCCGATATCCGTGCCAAGTGGCAGGCATATCTCCATTCAGTCGAATGGACCCTCACGAAAGAGGCGGAGAAATCCGAAGTCCCCCTCACCTTCGCTGCGACAGGACGCGCATTCATGGTGACGGGATGGGTCCAGAAGAGAAGGGCTGAGGCCCTCAAGTCATCTATTGAATCCATCACAAAAGGTAAATGCCACATCACTATCGAAGACCCGGGAAAGAAAGACGATGTCCCCATCCAGTTCCAGAACAAGAGATATTCGAGGCCTTTCGAGGTCCTCCTTGACCTCTACGCCCTCCCGGGATACAGGGAGATAGACCCGACTTTCCTCATGTTCCTGACCTTCCCCCTCCTCTTCGGCTTCATGCTCGGCGATTGGGGATACGGTCTGACGACCCTCATCCTCTTCCTCGCTATGAAGAAAGCAATACCTGCAGCAAGGAAATTCTGGAACATCCTCATCCTCTCATCAGTATCCACCATCTTCTTCGGGATCTTGTTCGGAGAATTCTTCGGAGCAGAGGTCCTCTTCGGCCACGATATGTGGAGGGTCCTCTCAAGGACACACCAGATCGATCTCCTCCTCTACATCGCGATCGGCATCGGATTCGTCCACGTCAACTGGGGCATCTGGAACGGCTTCCTGAACGAGAAGCGCAACCATGGCCTTGAGATGGCAATCCTCGCAAAAGGTTCCTGGTTCGTCCTTGAGGCGGTCGTCGTCATGATCGTCCTCTCCGCCATGCACATCTGGCTCCTGCGGCTATGGGTGAGCCTAACTCTCCTCATAATCCCGATCCTTATGATCTACAAAGGTGAAGGCATAACCGGCCTGGTCGAGATCCCTGGTCTCGTCTCAAATATCCTTTCCTATGCTCGGCTCATGGCGATCGGCATCGCATCAGTCAAGCTTGCCGAGGTGGTGAACGAATTCGCGGGTGAATTCTTCCATGGTGGAGGCATCGGCATCCTCTGGGCAGTCCTCATCCTCATCGTGGGCCACACCATCAACATCGCCCTCGGTCTCCTCGGACCCTTCCTGCATTCCCTGAGGTTGCATTACGTCGAATATTTCGGGAAGTTCTTCAAAGGAGGGGCGAAGAGGTTCAAGCCGTTCGGGGCGAGGGAATGAGATGTTCACGCTTATCAAAAAAATATTAAAAAAACGAAAAACTATCGAGTGATATACGGAGGTTAAGTAAAATGGTTGAAGCCGGATTAATAGCGATTGGAGCAGGTCTTGCTCTTGGACTTAGCGCAATAGCGACAGCGATAGCTGAAAAAGCCATCGGGTCGGCTGCCATCGGAGCCATGGCAGAGAAAGAGGAACTCTTTGGAAAGGGTCTCATCCTCACCGTCATCCCGGAAACGATTGTCATCTTCGGATTCGTGATCGCGATCCTCATCATAGGAATGAACACGGCGCACTGAATGGCCGGTGATGCAACATGAGTCTTGAAGACGTCAAGGAAGACATCCTCCAGAAGGCAAAAGCTGATGCTGAGGCTATCCGCAAGGGAGCTGAAGCTGAGAAAGCCAAGATCATAGCTCTAGCGAAAGCCCAGGCCGAGGAGATGAGGAAAGAGAAGGAAGCGACCCAGAAGAAAGAGACCGAACTTCTCCGCAAGAAGGCTGACGCGGCAGGCGAGCTCGAGCAGAAGAAAGCGGTCCTGTCCGAAAGGAAACGCCTCATCGAGGAAGTGTTCATCCTGGCGATGCAAAAGCTCCAGAAGATGCCAAAGGCCGAGATGAAAAAGAAGCTTGAATCCCTCCAGAAAAAAGCCGGAGAGGAGATAAAGATCGGAACTATCTACTGCAACAAACGGGACAAGGATTTCTTTCCTGGAAAAGCGAAGGATGGAAAGATGTCAGGCGGCTTAGTAGCGGAAAGCCAGGACGGGTCAGTAAGCGTCGACTACAGCTTCGAGACCCTCCTTGCGGACATAAAGGAAAAGAAGACAGAAGAGATATCAGGTATGCTCTTCGGATGAACATGGAACGGCTGGGAGAATATCCATACACCTATGTAAGGTCGAACGTGATGAAATCCCTTCTCTTGAAGAAGGAGGACTATCACAAGCTTATGAAGATGTCCCTCCCTGAGATAACCCGTTTCCTCCAGGAATCAGCATACAAGAAAGAGATCGACCAGCTCGCGGCGAGATTCAAGGGGATAGATCTCCTTGAGATCGCAATCAACAAGAACCTGGTCAATTCATTCAATAAGCTGAAACGGATAAGCCCTCCAGAACTACGCCTGGTGCTCTTCGTCTACCTGAAAAGGATGGACATCGACAACATAAAGAAGATTCTCAGGGGGAAATACGCACACTGGGATGAAGCGAAGATCCACCAGGCCCTCCTTCCTGCAGGCATCCTCTCCATGGAGGCCCTTGAGTCCCTCATGAAAAAAGACTCCATCGAAGGGGTGCTGCAGAGCATGAAGATGTTCGACTACAGGCTGATTGAACCATCTGTCAATAGATTCAGGCAGGAAGGGACCCTCATCGAGATCGAATCCGCTCTTGACCGCCTGTATTTCGACGAAGTGATGGAATTCTCGCAGACCCTCCCGACCCAGGGTGAGTTCCTCAGGGAATTTCTCATGCTGGAGATGGAAGTCCGTGATATCATGACCATTTTCATGCTCAGACGTGAAAATATCGAGATGGCCAAGATCAGGCATTATCTGATCACAGAGAGAAGGGAAGAGAAGAACAAGATCGTCCATGCGCTGTCCAGGATGAGAGACCTCGAAACCATGACCTCCTACCTGGAGACGACAAGATACGGAAAGTTCCTTGATGAAGGGATTAAGAGGCTGAGGGAAGAAAACACGCTATTGTATTTTGAGAAGGAGATTATGGTGTCCATGCTGAAAGTGACCACCACCTTCACGCATCAGAACCCGCTCTCCATCCAGAACATCCTCGATTATCTCTTCGGCAAGCAGAACGAATGCGAGAACCTCAAACGCATCATCAAGGGCAAGCAGCTCGGAGTCGATGACGCTTTCGTGGAATCAATGATTATCATATAAGGTGAACACATGTCAAAGATAGGAGTGGTAGGCAACTCAGAATTCAACCTGGGGTTCAGGCTCGCAGGGATTAGCGACACCTTCCGGGTGCGCGAAGGAGACGACCCCCTGCCGGTCATAAAGACAGCGATGTCGACAGAAGGCATCTCAATCATCATACTGGACGAAAGGCTCATGGAAAGGATAGACCCGATAGAGAGAGGGATAGTGGATGACTCAGTCAATCCTGTCTTCATCACGCTCTCCACAGAAGGGACCCAGGAAGGCCTCAAGAACATGATCAAGAAATCGATCGGTATCGATCTATGGAAAGGTGAATAAGTATGGCTCAGAACGGAAAGATCTATAGGATTGCGGGACCGGTCGCTGTGGCGAAAGGGATCCAGGCAGAGATGTTTGAGATTGTGAGGGTCGGCAAAGAGAACCTCATGGGAGAAGTCATCAAGATACATGGAGAATTCACGACCATCCAGGTCTATGAAGACACATCCGGCGTCAGGCCAGGCGAGCCTGTCGTCGCGACAGGGAAGCCCCTCACTGTCACCCTCGGCCCGGGCATGCTCAAGAACATCTATGACGGCATCCAGAGGCCGCTTGAATCCCTCAGGGAACAGATGGGCGACTACATCTTCAGGGGAGTCGACGCCCCGGGTATCGACGAGAAGAAGAAGTGGGATTTCAAGGCGACAGTCAAGAAAGGCGCGGCTGTCAGCGGAGGATCTGTCATCGGCACAGTCCAGGAGACCGAGACCATCACCCACAGGATCATGGTCCCACCGACTATCGGGAAAAGCAAGATCAAAGAGATAAGATCAGGTTCCTTCACTATCAACGACACGGTCGGAACCCTTGAAGATGGCACCGAGCTCAGGATGAAGCAGGTCTGGCCGGTCAAGAGATCGCGGCCTTCCCAAAAAAAGCTCGCGCCTGACATCCCCCTCATCACAGGGCAGAGGATCTTCGATGGCATGTTCCCCCTCTCTAAAGGCGGGGTGGCGGCGATCCCCGGACCCTTCGGGGCAGGCAAGACCGTCTCCCAGCAGCAGCTCGCCAAATGGTGCGACGCTGACATCATCGTCTATGTGGGCTGCGGAGAGCGCGGCAATGAGATGACTGAGGTCCTGACAGAATTCCCGCACCTCATCGATCCGAAGACCGGAAAACCCCTCATGGAGAGGACAGTCCTCATCGCCAATACCTCCAACATGCCAGTCGCTGCGAGGGAAGCCTCCATCTACACAGGCATCACCATCGCGGAATACTTCCGCGACCAGGGATACAGCGTCGCCATGATGGCTGATTCCACCTCGCGCTGGGCTGAAGCGATGAGGGAGATCTCATCCCGCCTCGAAGAGATGCCGGGAGAGGAAGGATATCCCGCCTATCTCTCGACTAGGCTCGCACAGTTCTATGAGCGCGCCGGAAGGGTCGTCCCCTTGGGAGGAGACGTAGAGGAAGGATCAGTCACGGTCATCGGTGCGGTCTCACCGCCTGGCGGAGACTTCTCAGAGCCGGTCACCCAGAACACCCTGCGTGTCACGAAAGTCTTCTGGGCCCTTGACGCGAAACTCGCTCAGAGGAGGCATTTCCCTTCCATCAACTGGCTCACCTCGTACTCGCTCTACTCATCGACCCTGGAGTCCTGGTACAAGAAGAATCTCGGTGAAAGCTGGGTCGAATCGATCAAGCGCATAAAAGGCATCCTCCAGGAAGAGGAGAAGCTCATGGAGATCGTCCAGCTCGTTGGTTCTGACGCCCTCCCGGAAAAGGAGCAGATCACCCTTGAAGTGGCCAGGATGATCAGGGAATATTTCCTCCAGCAGAACGCCTTCCACGAGATTGATACCTATTCCGAGCCAAAGAAGACCCTCATGATGGCGGAGACCATCCTCCATTTCGCTGACAGGGCCTACGGATCTCTGAAAGACGGCAAGAGGCTCCAGGCCATCCTTGGAGTCAAATCAAAGGACAAGATCGGAGAAGTCAAGTTCGTGAAAGACTACGAGAAAGCCCTGAACGAGATCAAGAAAGATATCGACAGGGAATATTCAAAATTATAGGTGGCCAAATGAAAGAATACAAGACAATCAACCAGATCGCGGGGCCGCTCGTCTTCGTCGAGAAGACTGACCCCGTAGGATACGGAGAGCTCGTGCGTGTCACGCTCGAGGACGGGACCCAGAAGAACGGCCAGGTGCTGGACACCTCGGAAGACATAGTCGTCGTCCAGATCTTCGAAGGGACAAGCGGCATCTCCCGCGGAGCGAAAGTCAAATTCCTGGGAGACACCATCAAGCTCCCTGTCGCTAAAGACATGCTGGGAAGGATCTTCAACGGAGCCGGAAGGCCGATCGACGGCGGCGCTGACATCATGCCAGAGAAGAGGCTTGACATCATCGGAGCTGCCATCAATCCCTACTCGCGGGAAAGCCCTGCTGATTTCATCCAGACAGGTGTCTCGACTATCGACGCCATGAACACGCTCGTCCGGGGCCAGAAGCTCCCCATCTTCTCGGGATCCGGTCTCCCCCATAATGAGATAGCTCTTCAGATCGCTAGGCAGGCGAAAGTGGTGGGCCAGAAAGGCAGCTTCGCAATCATATTCGCTGCGATGGGCATCACGAACGAAGAGGCCCAGTATTTCATGAAGGATTTCGAGGAGACAGGCGCCCTTGAGAGGAGCGCAGTCTTCCTGAACCTCGCAGACGACCCTGCGGCTGAAAGGCTCATCACCCCAAGGATGGCCTTGACAGCAGCTGAATACCTCGCTTTCGAGCACGATATGCACGTCCTTGTCATCCTGACCGACATGACTAACTATTGCGAATCCTTGCGGGAGATCGGTGCGGCGAGGGAAGAGATCCCAGGAAGGCGCGGCTATCCGGGATACATGTATACTGACCTCGCTATGATCTATGAGAGGGCTGGCATGATCAAGGGTAAGAAGGGATCAGTCACCCAGATCCCCATCCTCACTATGGTCGGCGACGACATCACCCACCCCATCCCAGACCTGACCGGTTACATCACCGAAGGCCAGATCGTCCTTGGCAGGGATCTCCACATGAAAGGGGTCTATCCGCCGATCGACGTCCTGCCGTCTCTTTCCAGGCTCATGAACATGGGTATCGGGAAGGACTCGACAAGAGACGATCATAAGCAGGTCTCAGACCAGATGTATGCGGGCTACGCAGAAGGAAGAGACCTGAGAGGACTTGTCGCGATCGTCGGAGAGGATGCGCTCTCTGCCCGTGACAAACGGCTTCTCCACTTCGCAGAGAAATTCGAGAACAGGTTCGTCCGCCAGGGCAGAAACGAGAACCGGGACATCAAGGAGACCCTTGACCTCGGATGGAAGCTCATGGGCGGCATCCCGAAAGAAGAACTCTCAAGGATCTCTCCGGCGCTGAAAGAGAAATACTGGAAGGAGGAGAAATAAGATGGAAGACGTTCAGGAAACTCATAAGCTCAAGAAGATCAAAGATTTTTCCCAATTCGGTGATCTTGAGGAACTCCACAAGCTCAACACAGGGCTTGAAGCAGAATACAAGAAGAGGGAATTAGGGGGGAAAAAAGAGTATGTCCTCGAAGGCTGCTCAGACTCCCGCTTCACTCAGATCCAGGTTGATCCAGAGAGGAAAGCATTCGTGAAATACAACGCAGGCAACCAGTTCGATCCTGAAGACGCGCTCCATCCGGAGATCGACACCTACGTCATTCTCGGCCATATCAAAGAAGGCGATACTGGCTGCGGCGCGTGCGGTGTTGCGGGCAAGCTTGCTTTTATGGATAAGGCGGAAATCGAGCAGCTGAAAAAAGATCACCCTCACCTCTACAATGTCGGGGATAGCGCGAAATGCTCTGTCAGGGAGAATCTTGAATCAGCGATCAAGCAGAAAAAGGAATACGCGGCGAAAGAAGGCAGGGAGATAAAAGTCGTCGGAGCCATAATCAACCACGTCACCGGTAAACTTGAGGATGAGTTCCTTGGAGACGTCGAGGAAGCGAGCGATATCGTCGCCTTGGTCAAAGAAGGGAACGCTTCCTATCATCCAAAGCATTCTCCCACACTCGACCGGCCTCCTTACCACCTCGGAAAAGGCCAGAACCCGAAGATCCTTGTCTACAATACGACAGGCCATGAATTCGCAGCGTATTTCGGGAAAGACAATGAGCTTGAGAAACCGAACACGGTCTTTGAAAGCAACCAGTTCCAGGGAAAAAAAGTCACGAGCATCGGCCAGGGATCTCTGGATTACGCATTCGACCACGGCCTGAAAAGCGAAGAAGGGCATTTCCATGATTTCCAGGACTCTAATGAGTTCATCGCTCTGGTCAACAACAAAGACGAGCTTTCAGGGCTGGCACACAGGCTCAAGGACGACAAGGCATTCCAGGGCTGGGTCGAGAGAGGCGGGAAGGCCTATGGAGCGATCCCAGGCAAGAGGAACAAAGAACTGGTGTTCTACGAGCTGCAATGAATTAAAATGGCGCAGAATATAAAGCCGACAAGGAGCGAGCTCATCAAGCTAAAGAAGAGCATCAAGCTCGCCCAATCAGGCCATAAGCTTCTCAAGAAGAAACGTGATGGACTTATCCTTGACTTCTTCGAGATACTGAAAGATGCGAAGACCATCCGCCAGGAGATCGTCGCCCTCTACAAGACTGCGCTCGGTAAGATGAATATCGCCCGGATAATGGAATCAGACCTCAAGATCAGGTCTCTCGCCATGGCTATCAGGCAGAAACCTGATGTCAGGCTCAAGACCAAGAACATCATGGGCGTGGTCGTCCCTAAGATTGAATCAGACCCCATCACCAAGCATTTCCCTGAGAGGGGATACGGCGTCTACCATTCCCCTTCCATCGATGAGGCGGCGTATTCCTACGAGTTGCTGGTCGAAAAGATCATCAAGGCAGCTGAGATCGAGACCTCCATGAAGAAGATCCTTCGCGAGATCGAGAACACCAAGCGCAGGGTGAACGCGCTCGAGTTCAAGGTCATCCCTGAACGCCTGGCGCAGAAGAAATTCATCACCCTTCGGTTGGAGGAGATGGAGCGCGAGACGGTCTTCCGGATGAAACGTATCAAGGCTTAAGCTTTTTTTTCTGTTCCAGGTAGATGGCGCACCAGATCATGGACTCATCAGTGATATATCCTTTTGATGAGTAGGGTTTTCCGTCCCTGTCGTATACCTCGAGGAATGTACCATACGATTTGATCCTCTCTTCGTACAGACGCAGGACCCTTTTCGCTTCCCCCTGATCATATCGTGAGAGGAGATTGAGATAAATGAGTCCGAGATGAGCCCATACGCTGTCAGTCTCGTAATCCGGCGCCAAGAGGGAATAGATATTCATCTTTCCTTTCCTGTGGGACTGATACTTGAGCGGGAACGGACTATCGAGCCCTTCTTCCCTGATGGCTTTCATGACCGAACGGAAATGCCCTGGGTCCTTCGTCAATCCGCACCAGAAGGGGAATATGAGGGCTTCAGCGCTGATATCATCGGAGGTTTCAGTCTCCCTGAACTTCTTCCCGTCCCAGAAGGTCCGGAGCGTTTTTTCTTTCAGCCCATATATCTGGAAGGGATTTCCGAATCCCAAGGTGTCGAGATCACCCGAAAGCATGGCGAGCATGGCGTTATCATAGCACGTCCCTTTCCGTTTGGCATGGTCCCGGATTGAAGAATAATGGCGGTCTGATCTCACGAGCCCTGTCTGCTTGTCAAAAGAGGTACAAAAAAGTCTTTTGGCCTCTTGTTCGATGAATCTCTGGTGCTTCTTGATGAGCGCTTCGTCACCGCATTCCCTCAGCGCCCGCACGATCGATGGGACCGAATCTATCGCTTCTTTTGGGAAATCGAATGGCCTGCCCTTCCTGTCAATTGCGACCCGTATCCTTCCTTCTTTCCTGAACGTTTCTAAGGCGTAACGTAGTGTCTCCTGAACCTGTTCCCTGTAACCAAGCCGTATAAGAGGACCGGCTACCCACGAAAAATCCCTTGAGTAGAAACCCTCGAAGTGCCCCCCGCTTACCCGGAAATACTTTTTCTCCTTTTCCCAGCACGCGTCGATGATCTTCCTGCATATCTCCTGATCGTCACCCTCATATCTCCTGAACCCCTTTTTCCTTACACGCCGCAAGCGCCTGTACATCCTGATCCCTTCCTGCAAGAAGATAGTGAGGCTCATAGTGGTGATACAAAAAAAAAACTTTATTAAAGTATCTAACCTTATTCGATAGACCTGGCAGAAAAAAGACTGCGCTAAGGATAGAGAGAGGCAAGTTTTATAAATCGCCCCCCAATTCATGATTCAGCTTAATGGTACTGAAAAATAGCGATCGTCATGCCTCCGTAGCTTAGGTCGCCAAACTTTAAGAAAGTTTGATCAAAGACGGTCCGCGTACGCTTCGCGTAGCGGCCCTAAAAATCGCAATCA
>Ga0066601_10000167_pt1 | contig 30073 bp, 27 predicted proteins | sample Medcelwee11metaG_FD_59487 | JGI IMG/M metagenome (GOLD analysis project Ga0066601, IMG submission 59487) | Freshwater pond sediment microbial communities from the University of Edinburgh, under environmental carbon perturbations - Medium... | ecosystem: Environmental > Aquatic > Freshwater >... | reverse complement strand
CTATTTGCAACGAAATATCGCTGATAAAAACTATATAAAGCTTTCATTTGTAGGCGCATTTTTTGTGCTCTACTTGATGCTTAGCACCCTAAATCCGTACTTGCCGCCTCTTTTTGGGGTTTTAATCGTAACGGCGTATATGGTCAGGCAAAAAGAGGTTATGTGGTTTGCTCTTGTTTATCTCACTGTTTTTGAGATGGATAGAGGGTATTATCTGTTTTCAAGCTGGCTTTTTATGTTTTTTTATATCTACTATCTTATTCCGTTTGTTAGCAATTTTCTTGACTGCAAGCGGTGTATTGCGGCGTTGGCGGCTTTTTGCGCATACCCTCTTTATTATGTTTTTCTGAACATGATCGACGGTTTTTTTCTAAAAGAGACGATAAGCGTATCTATTGCGCCGCTTATCATATACATGTTTTTTGAGACGCTTTTGGCGCTCTCGTTGGAGTAGGGTAGTTTGCGAGACCGAATTGTTATAGCTATTTTTATACTTATATGGACGACGCTGCTTGTCCGTGTTTTTTACTTTAGCGTCAAGTCAAACGCCTATTACGAGGAGCTATCCTCCAGAAACTCTATGAAAACGGAGCTTGTTTATCCGGCAAGAGGCATTATTTTTGACAGAAATAAAAACCCTCTGGCAATCAACAAGCTTGGTTTTGCGATAAGCATTACGCCGCATCTCTCTAAGAAAAAAAATATTGCCGTGCTGGATCAAAAAATAGCGATACTCTGCCAGTTTTTCCCCTCTCTAAGTTTTGAAAAAGTAAAAGCGCTTTACATAAGAGAGGACTCCGCGTATAACCACGAAAATATAAGAGTGGTTGACTTTATGCCTTATGAGCAGATACTTCCGTTTTTTACGGTTCTTAGCCTAGATGACAATATAGAAATAGAGTCCACGACTATGAGAGAGTATCCTGAAAAAGATATAGCGGGACATGTTGTCGGGTATGTGGCTCGTATCTCAAAAGATGATGCAGTCAAGCAAAATATAGTTTCGCCAAACGGCTATATCGGCAAAGACGGACTGGAAAAATTTTACAATGCTGTATTGCAGGGCGAACCTGGGTCAAAGACCTATAAAGTCAATGCGGTAAACGAAGTGGTCGAGCAGGTGGACTCACAAGAGCCTTCAACCCATCATGACCTTGTCAGCTCTATAGATATAAAGATACAAAGACTAATATCGGAGCTGTATATCGGCAGAAGCGGCGCAATGGTGGTAATGGACTTGAGCGACGGTTCCGTTCTTGCGGCAGGCAGCTTTCCGGAGTACGACATTAATTCTTTTGTTAAAGGGCTTGGCACGGAGGAGTGGAATGCGATGGTGGCGGATCTTAACCATCCCCTCTCAAACAGGCTTACAAAAGGTCTCTATCCTCCCGGCTCCATAGTCAAGCCCGGTGCCGCCTTGGCTATTCAAAGGGCGGGCGTAGACCCCAGAGATACCATAAACGACGAAGGTTTTATAGAGTTTGGCGGCAGAAGATTTAGAGACTGGAAAAAAGAGGGACACGGCACGGTGGATATGCGAAAATCCATCAAAGAGAGCTGTGATACCTACTACTATAAGATGTCCCTAAGGGTCGGCATTAGCGTTATTTCAAAAGCACTATACGAACTCGGACTTGGGCGAAAAACAGGTGTGGATTTACCGGGGGAGTCTGCTGGCATTATGCCATCCCCTGATTGGAAGAAAAAAAGATACAACAAGCCTTGGTTCGCCGGAGAGACGCTAAATACGGTAATCGGGCAAGGAAGTACGCTTGTAACGCCGCTTCAGGTGGCAAAGTTTACAGCCTCTTTGGCGACGGGAAAAGAGATAACTCCCAAGTTTGCTATGTCGGTCGGTGGTAAGTCGGTGGAGTCAAATATTACTGAGCTTATTAAGCCCTCCGAGATGAACAAGCTTCTGCCGATACGAGAGGGGATGTATCAGGTGTGCAGCACGCCGGGCGGCACCGCTTTTGGGTCTTTAGGGTATCTACCTATAAAGGTGGCGGGCAAGACGGGTACGGCGCAGGTGTCATCCATTGCCCAAACAGAGGTAAACCGTATGAAAGAGGAGCAGCTCGACTACTACAAACGCTCCCATGCGTGGCTGACCACTTATGCGCCTTATGAAAATCCTAGATATGTAATAACGGCACTAGTGGAACACGGTGGACACGGCGGTAGCGAGGCGGGACCGATGGTGGCCGCCGTATACCGAAAGTTAATTGAGCTGGGATATATCAAGCCGGGAGGCGATTCACCTACCCAGTAGGCTTTTGGATAGTCCCATGCTCTCGGCAATTTCTGCCTCTTTTTGCCTCATATGACCGTTGTCGGTCTCATGGTCAAAACCTAATACATGCAACAATCCGTGAATAAATAGTATTTTTAGCTCTTCTTCAAGTGAGTGACCCATTTCGCTTGCTACTCTATTTGCGGTGTCGGCGGAGATGATGATGGAGCCTATGAAGTTTGTCTTAGACCCTTTTATTGGAAAACTAAGGACATCTGTGGGCTTGTCAAGCTTTCTATGTTCCAGATTTAACTCTTTTATCACGGCATCATCCACAATGAGAAGTTCTAGCATTTTGTCTTTAGCTAAAGACTCCTCTATCTCTTCAAACCAATTTGAATAAATTTCATAGCTTGTCTGGTTGTCAAAATCTATCATTTGAACCCCTTTTTTATTTGATTGTTCTCAAATTTACAGCAAAGCCGAAAATTAGGTCTTCAGCAGACGGCTCACGCGATTAATCGCTATTTTTAAATCGGATATATCGATTATAACAAACACCCCTTTTAAGGGCGCCGCTGTTAGAATAAGCCAAAAAAGCGCTAATTGGAGAAGTGAATTTGATACTAAAATGCCTATTTCCCGCCGCAGGTTACGGCACTAGATTTTTACCCGCCACAAAGGCGATGCCAAAAGAGATGCTTCCGGTGTTAACAAAACCGCTAATCCAATACGGAGTAGAAGAGGCGATGGAGGCTGGCATTAAGGAGATGGCTATAGTGACAGGAAGAGGCAAAAGAGCGATAGAAGACCACTTCGATATATCCTATGAATTAGAACATCAGATAAGAGGCACGGAAAAAGAGAAGTATCTGGCGGACATACGAAACATTATAGATGTCTGCTCGTTTTCGTATACGAGGCAAATAGAGATGAAAGGGCTAGGACACGCTATCCTTACGGGAGAGACGCTGATAGGTAGCGTACCGTTTGCGGTGCTGCTTGCCGATGACTTGTGCGTAGGCGAAGAGGGTGGCGTACTTACTCAGATGACAGAGCTTTACAAAAAATATAGATGCTCTATCGTCGCTATAGAAGAGATAGACATCAAAGACTCCTCTAAATACGGGATTATAAGCGGCAAAGAGATGGAGGAGGGTGTATATATGGTAAGCGACATGGTCGAAAAACCCAGCCCCGCCGACGCTCCGTCAAATTTGGCAATCATCGGAAGATACATCCTCACGCCGGATATTTTCGAGATACTCAAAAACACTTCTGCCGGTAAAAACGGTGAACTTCAAATCACCGATGCCCTCAAAACACAAGCAAAAAACAACATGGTAATAGCCTATAAATTTCGAGGTAAACGCTTTGATTGTGGTAGTGTAGAGGGTTTTGTTGAGGCTACGAACGCCTTTTATGAAGTAGAGAAAAATAAATCTTGACAACAATACACTAAAGATGTATAATTTTATTAGCACTTGAAAATTATAAGTGCTAAATATCAAAATGAACGGCTAACAAATGGCTAGAGTTGATAAAAAAGCTATCATCTTACAGTGCATCATATCGGAGTACATCAAGACTACTGCACCGATAGGTTCAGAGCATTTGCAGTCCGTCATAAATATGGAAATATCTTCGGCTACCATCCGAAATTATTTCAAACAGATGGTTGAAGAGGGCGTGCTTGTTCAGTTTCATATCTCCGGAGGCAGGGTGCCTAGCGCTTTGGCTTTGAAGCAGTTTTGGATTGATAGACTTTCCGCACTAGAGAGCATACAAATAAGCGATACGGACAATATTGCCGAAGCCGCAAAAGAGTTTAAAATAAGCTCTATTTTGAGAATAAATGAAAGCGATAAGCTTCTGGGTTCTTATATGGCAGGCTCAAAGTTTGTTGTGGCGGAGTTTGAAAAGGGCGAAGTGCTCCTCAGGGGCGACGCTCATACGAAAGCTTTTTTTGACGAGTTCGTGGGGCTTGAGGCTTCACAGATAAAAGATTTGGCGGCTCGTTATAACGCCTCTGAAATTTTCTTAAAACTCTCAGAGTATCTGCTGTCAAAAGGTACGCATGTCTCAAACAAAGAAGAGCTCTTGGAGATTGCCAAGTCTGATGACAACTGGGCGAGAGAGAAGATGTCTTGGTTTTTGGACGGCACGGCGGCGTCGCAAGTCGGGCGAGGCATATACTTTAGAAACTTGATACCAGAGGGCTTCATGGCAGTCAAGACCGAAGCGAAGATAGGCGACAAGAGCGGAGAGATACTCTATGTCGGACACCTATCCCGCGACTTTGACGGCTTTTTGTGTGCGATAAACTAAAATAAGGAGATTAAGATTGAGCGAAGAGATAAAAAACGAAGAAACTATAGAAAACAGCGAAGAAGCGACTGTCGTTGAAGTGGATGCCGAAGCAAAATACAAAGAGCTTGAAGATAAGTATCTAAGAGCGCATGCGGATTTTGAAAACACCAAAAAGCGACTTGAAAAAGAGAAGCAGATGGCTATCGACTACACAAACGAGAAATTCGCAAAAGAGATGCTCCCTATCATCGACTCTTTGGAGCTTGCCCTTGCGCATAGCGGCGAAGAGAGCGAGACAAGCAAGCTAAGAGAAGGCGTATCGCTAACTCTTGACACTCTCGTAAAAGCGTTTGAGCGAAACGGCATCAAGCAGATAGCTACATTCGGAGCTTTCGACCCTGAGATGCATGAGGCTATCATGCAGGCACCAAGCGACGAAATCGAAGAAGGGCACATCGTAGCTACTCTTCAAAAAGGGTACATCTTTCGAGATAGACTCATCAGACCAGCTCTTGTCAGTGTGTGTAAAAAGTAATTGAAATTTAAAACTAAACAAAGGAATATAAAATGGGAAAAGTAATTGGAATTGACCTCGGTACTACAAACTCTTGCGTTGCATTCATGGAAGGCAGTGAGCCAAAAGTTCTCGCAAACAAAGAAGGCACTAGAACTACTCCTTCGGTGGTAGCGTTCACGGATAAAGGCGAAGTTCTTGTGGGTATGACCGCAAAAAGACAAGCTATCACAAACCCTGAAAAAACTATCTATTCGATAAAAAGAATTATGGGTCTTATGTCAAACGAAGAAAAATCAAAAGAGGCCAGAAGCAAAGTTTCTTACAAAATAGTCGACAGAAACGGCGCTTGTGCGGTTGAGATAGGCGACAAAATCTATACTCCGCAAGAGATTTCCGCAAAAATCCTAATGAAACTAAAAGAAGACGCCGAGAGCTTCCTAGGTGAAGAGGTAACGGACGCAGTAATCACTGTGCCTGCATACTTCAACGACGCTCAAAGAAAAGCGACAAAAGAAGCGGGTATCATCGCAGGTCTTAATGTGCTCAGAATTATCAATGAGCCAACGGCGGCTTCACTAGCTTATGGACTTGACAGAAAAGCGCAAGAAAAAATTCTAATATACGACCTAGGCGGCGGTACATTCGATGTCACGGTACTTGATGTCGGTGACGGCGTATTTGAAGTTCTTGCGACTGACGGTGATGCATTCCTAGGCGGCGACGACTTTGACAATAGAGTTATCGATTGGTTGGCGGATGAGTTCAAAGCAGAGCAAGGCATTGATCTCAAAAACGACAAAATGGCTCTTCAAAGACTAAAAGAAGCCGCAGAAAATGCAAAAAAAGAGCTTTCAAGCGCAGTTGAAACAGAAATCAACCTACCGTTTATCACGGCAGATGCGACAGGTCCAAAACACCTTGTAAAAAAACTTACAAGAGCGAAGTTTGAGTCAATCATCGGCGACCTTGTTGACAAAACAAAAAACAAAATCGTAGAAGTGCTAAAACAAGCCGGACTTGACAAAGGCGTAATCGACGAAGTAGTAATGGTGGGCGGCTCTACAAGAGTTCCAAAAATCCAAGACATGGTAAAAGAGTACTTCGGCAAAGACCTCAACAAGACGGTAAACCCTGACGAAGTCGTAGCGATAGGCGCAGCAATCCAAGGCGGCGTACTAAGAGGCGATGTAAAAGATGTATTGCTTCTGGATGTTACTCCGCTAAGCCTAGGTATTGAAACACTCGGCGGCGTAATGACGAAGGTAATCGAGAGAGGAACGACGATACCTGCGAAAAAATCGCAAACATTCTCAACAGCGGAAGACAACCAGCCAGCGGTGACTATTCATGTACAACAAGGCGAAAGAGAGTTTGCAAAAGATAACAAATCTCTAGGTATGTTCGAGCTAGGCGGTATCATGGCGGCTCCAAGAGGCGTGCCTCAAATCGAAGTTACGTTTGACATCGACGCTAACGGAATACTCAATGTCTCCGCAAAAGACAAAGCAAGCGGCAAAGAGTCAAACATCAAAATCACAGGCTCATCAGGTCTAAACGAAGATGAAATCAACAAAATGGTGCAAGAAGCCGAAGCGCACAAAGAAGAAGATAAAAAAAGAAAAGAGATAGTCGAAGCCAAAAACCAAGCGGACGCTCTTATCCACCAAACAGAAAAATCTATCGCAGAATCGGGCGATGCAGTAAGCGCAGAAGAAAAAGCGGCGATAGAGTCAGCAATCAAAGAGCTAAAAGAAGTAATGGCAAAAGACTCAGCTACAAAAGATGAAATCGAAGTAGCGACAAAAAACCTAGCATCTGCAAGCCACAAACTAGCGGAAGCAATGTACAAAAAAGAGGGCGGCGAAGCTGCGGGTGGTGCGCAAGGCGGACAAGCGAAAAAAGATGACGATGTTATTGACGCCGAAGTAGAATAAAAAGAACCTCTAATACCACAAGCCCCGCAAACTCAGCGGGGCAAAACTCCATCAAATAAACTTGACTACATATATCTAATAAGATATAATCAGACCATGAAACATTGGAATATCAACTACTTTTTTAATAGCAACAGCAACTCACCTGTAAAAGAGTGGATTGATGAGCTACCAGATGAGTCGAAAGCCGAGATTTTTAAAGTTTTTGAACTTCTAAAAAAGTACGGCATAGAGCTAGGTTTGCCTTTTGTCAAACATCTTGAAGCCAAAATTTATGAAGTCAGAACAAAAGACAAATCCGGTATTTATCGTGTTTTGTATTTTGCGCATACGGATAGAACTTTTGTAATGCTTCACGGTTTTAAAAAGAAAACGCAGACCACACCGAGAAAAGAGATTGATATAGCCATAAAAAGAATGAAAGAGGTACAAAATGGATGATTTTCAAAAACACCTGCAAGAGTCTTTGAAGAACGAGGCATTCAGAGTCGAGTATGAAGCCAAAGAGCTAAGATATAAAGTAATCGATATTTTGGTGGGGCTTAGAATCCAATACAAGCTAACACAAGCCGAACTAGCCAAAAAGCTAGGCACTACGCAAACGGTAGTGAGCCGAATAGAAAATGGTAGCGTCAATGTAGGAATCGACTTTTTGCAAAAATTGGCTACGGCTTTTGGTAAGAAGGTGGAGATTAGAGTAGGCTAGCGCATCCCCATTGCAGTTAAAGGCAGAGCAAAAGTAAAAATTACATTTTAAAGAGCACGAATGGAAGACATCATAATCAATATTGTTATTGCGCTTATGGGTGTATGGGCCACTATATACGCAGCTAGTAAAAATAAATTTGGTCTTGGAGATAGGATTAGAAAGAATATTATTAAGAATAGTATAGAGAGAATGGAAAACCTTTTATCTCTTATGTCTACTGTGCACAACGCAACATCTCTTGCCATAAAAAATCAATATAATTTAGAAGATATTAGAAAAGCACATGAAAAAGCGAAAGAGTGTGCTAATTTTTTTCAACAGCACCGAGGAAGAATATATATTTTTTTAAATATTGGCAAATCGCCTATATTTATTGAAATTACACTTTCTCTTGCTATGACTTTAGAATTAGTGGCTAACGATATAGAGCGAACAAATATAACAAATAGACAAGACGAATTAAATAGACTGTTAAAGAATTTTCAAGACCTATATCTTGAATATCATTCTTTCTTTGCAAGAGGCATAGGGCATGCTATTTCGGCATGATTTAGAATCTCATAGCGAAATAAAGAAATAGCCACCAAAGACGCCAAATACCAAATATATAGTGTTGGTTTTTTATTCTATGATAAAATCTAAAAAATAAAATTCAAAGGATTTTCTATGCGATATGCCGTAATCATAGAAAAGACAATCAGATGAAAACAAACCATACACGCTTTATCCTTACGTCTTTAATTTCGACATTTCTACTCTCCGGTTGTGCGGCGCTTCTCCCCAGCGGTTCGGAGGTGACGAAGTCGAAGTGGGGGAGTTATGATGAGGCGAAAAGGGCTTTTGACGGCGTGAAGGTGGGAGAGAGTACTGAGGAGCAGCTAAGGAGTATGGGGTTTGACCCAGAGAAGACTCCAAATATCAAAATACTTACATTTTTGGATGTTAAAAAGCAGTTTCTCGTGACCGCCTCCGATAAGACGGAGCATCTGCCGAAGGGTGTGCGCGAGTGTATAGAGAGTGCGGATGCGTGTAATGGGCTAGAGATAAATATCGTTAGAAACGACAGTAAGCGATACGGAAATGTATTTCTCGATATATTTAATTTTCGCCGTCAAACCGAGCAAAAAGGATGGGAGTTTGAAGGGCTTATCGTCCTAAGAGACGGGGTTGTCGTCTACAAACTGCTAGGCGGTAAGCCGATGATAGAAGGTGATAGAGACCAAAAAAATCCGCTTGGACCACTCCAGTCGCTCGACGGCATGTTTTTTCTAGACAATGGAAAATAACTTGCCAAAAATGCCTAATAATTAATCAAACATTTTTGTAATATTCCTCGATAATCTGTATAAAATTGCATCAAAGATTTCGAGGAGCGTAAGATGCTAAAGCAGGGTCAGGCACAAAAACAGACGGCTAGGCTATCTATGAAGCTGTGGCTTCCTATCCTTGAGAGTTCGCTCTCCGAGCTTACAAAAAGCGTTGACGAGATGTCGCAGACAAATCCGTATGTGCAGGTCAAAAAAGGGCTTGAAAACGAGTTTAAACTGCGAAGCAAAGATGTCAAAAAATTTCAAAGCTCAAGAAGTACCGGACTTGACGAGGGAAGCGCCGCTTCTATCGCTACCGAAGAATCACTCTACGACAAACTCCTATCCCAAATAGAACCGCCGATGTTTCCGACCGAAATATCCCAAAAAGTTGCAAAAGCTATTGTGGAAAATTTGGACGAAAACGGTTTTTTTGATGGGCAAATAATAGACATAGCGGCAGAGTGCGGAGTAGATACAGGGTATGTAGAGAAGATACGAGAGCGGTTTTCAGGATTAGAGCCTTGCGGTATCGGGGCAAAAGATGTCAAAGAGGCTCTGTATTTTCAGCTCTGTCAGCTTGATGTGAACGAGGAGTTGTATTCGGCGATAAAAGCGCTCATATACGAAAAAGATACGGCGATGAAGAGCCTATCCTCGTCCATCCTGAAAGAGGCAAAAAAGATATTGTCTCGTCTTCGCACCGTTCCCGCTATCGACTACCAAGAGTCAAGCGCACCCGTCATTCCCGATGTTGCGGTGGTGTTTGGCAAAGACAAATTTGAGGTTCGGCTAAACTCCATTTATTATCCCGACATCGTGATAGACAAGGAGCTTGCGCATGAGGGCGGCGAATTTGCCAAGGAAAAAGTCAAAGAGGCGATGATGGCGTCCAACCTCATCAATCTACGCAAAACGACGCTACAAAATATCGTCAATATCATCATAGAAAAACAGTTCAAATTTTTTCTAGGCGGAGAACTTGTGCCGCTCAAAATCCAAGATGTAGCGGACATACTAGGTTACAACCAGTCCACCATCTCAAGGGCGGTCGCAAACAAATACCTCTCATGCGACAGGGGCATATTTCCTTTCCGCCAATTCTTCAGCTTCGCGGTGAGCGAGACGGTCAGCACCAACGAGCTAAAAAGCTTTGTAAAGCATCTGATAGAGTCAGAGAGCAGAGAAAAACCGCTAAACGATGAAGAGATGCTAGACGCCGTGCAAAAAAGATTTGGCGTCAAGATGGTGCGCCGAAGCATTACGAAGTATAGGTTGGAGCTTGGTATCCCCTCCTCAAAAGAGCGCAAAAAAGAGTATCTTCTCGGCTAGGGAACGACAAATGCAATCTTTAAAAGAAAAACCAAAGAGTATACGATGAGACAAGGGCTGGCGACGCTAGAGGCAACAAAAAACTTTTTGAATGGCAAAGTCATCCCATCGTCCATCAAAGAGTGCGGCTCTTTTGCTCTCTCATCCCTCGGCATCGGCACATACAAGCCCGAGGCGTACAAAGAAGAAAATTACGCTTTTAGCTATCGTGATGCGCTCAAAAAAGCGGTCAATATGGGGTGCAACCACATAGACACGGCGGCAAATTACCGCTACACAAAGAGTGAGCAAGAAATTGGCGAGGCTCTAGGTGAGTTGTTTGACGAAGGTGTTAAAAGAGAAGAGCTTGTTATCGCCACGAAGGGCGGCTTTTTGCCGCTTTCCTATCCGTTTCCTGAAAACCCGTATCACTGGATTAACGACAATATCATAAAAAGCTCTCTTGCGGCAGAGAACGAAATAGTGACCGATGAGCACTGTATGAGCGTGGATTTTATCGAGTGGTCTTTTGAGGAGTCGTTAAAGCGGCTTGGATGTGGCGGGATAGATATATTTTATGTCCACAACCCAGAGTTTGAGCTGGGTATCGTGGCGTATGACGAGCTTGTGAGCAAATTTGGGGCAATCGCTAAGATGCTAGAAGCAAAACGAAAAGATGGCAAGCTAGGCGGCTACGGTATCGCCTCGTGGAACGGCTTTTTGAACGAGCCTAGCCACATGGAGTATCTATCTCTTGCGGATTTCGTAGCGGCGGCGATGGAGCACGGGGATGGGATGAAGTTTTTGCAACTGCCTTACAATCCCGCAAAACCGCACGGATATATCTTTGCCAACCAAAAAATAGAAAACGACTACATGCCGGCAATTTATGCGGCAAAAAAGCTTGGGCTGGATGTCATTACAAGCTCTTCTCTCTTACAGATGAATCTTTTTAAAGCTCCGCTTAAAGAGGCGTTTCGGGATGTTTGCTCTCTCTCTCTTGCGAGCGACCTTCAGAGGGCTTTGCAGTTTGCCCGTTCAAATCCGCTTACACTCTGTGCCCTTGTCGGTGCGTCGAGCGATGAGCATGCTATACATGACTTTGCACTGTTGCAAGAAGCCGCAGTGGACGCAAAATCTTACGACAAATTCTTTAGGCTTTAAAAGTGTTATACGATGTGATAGTGGTAGGGAGCGGAATTGCGGGGCTAAGTGCGGCGATAGAAGCTTCAAAGAGCGGAAAGCAGGTGTTGATTCTTGCCAAAAATATGGCTCTTCGCTCCAACAGCTCAATGGCGGCTGGCGGTATCAACGCCGCTTTAGGTAACGCCGAGGCTGATGAGCCATCATTACACCTAGCCGATACACTAAAAGGCGCAGACGGGCTGGCAATAGAGAAAGCGGCGGCGATGCTGACCAAAAATGCTCCAAAAACAGTGCTAGAGCTAGACGCATTAGGCGCACACTTCGACAAAGACGAGAACGGCAAAATACTCCAAAGAAGCTTCGGCGGAGCGGGTAGAAAGCGCACATGCTTCGTAGCGGACAAGACGGGCGGGGCTATCGTGCAAGCTCTTCTTATGAACCTAAAAAACAAAAATATCAGAGTGCAGACCGACTACGCAGTGATGAGTCTATTAAAAGATGACGACAAGATAGCGGGCGTCTCGGCTCTAAACAAAAGAACATCCCAAATAGAGCTCTTCGGCGCAAAAAGCGTCGTGCTTGCAGGTGGCGGATATGCGGGGGTGTATTTCGGACACACCTCAAATCCGCAAGACTCCGTTGGTGACCTGCTTGCCGTGGCTATACGTGCGGGGCTTAGTCTTCGTGATATGGAGTTTGTGCAGTTTCACCCGACGGGACTTTGGCACTCAGGAAGCCTTGTCAGCGAAGCGGTCAGGGGCGAGGGTGGCTATATTGTAGACCACAACGGCGAGAGATTTACAAATGAGCTTGCCACCAGAGACGTACTAGCCCGCGCGATAGCTAGACAGATGGCTGAGGGTGGTGTATATATCGATGTGCGGCATTTAGACCCGGCGGTTTTGGCAGCCAGAGTACCATCGTTTCTCAAAGCGGCGATGGCGCAAGAGGGCAAGGATGCCTCGGTAGAACTAGTGCCGATAAAGCCCGTGGCGCACTACACGATGGGCGGCATAGCGACGAATGAGCGATGTGAGACAGCTATCAAGGGGCTATATGCCGCCGGAGAGTGCGCCGCAAACGGCTGTCACGGGGCAAATCGTCTTGGCGGCAATAGCCTTTTGGAGGCGGCGGTATTTGGTCGTATTGCGGGTGAAGAAGCGGCAAATTATGCGATAAAACAGGGTGAATTTCTCAAAATTGATTTGACCACCGTCGCAAAAGATGAAAAAAGAGTCGAAAACATCTTCAAAGGCGAAGCGGGGGCGAATCCCAGAGCGGTGCGAAAAAGCCTCGGCGATATGCTATACGCCAAAGCGGGGCTTTTCCGTGATGAGCAGGGGCTGGCAAAAGCGTACGAGTATATCGGCTACCTCAAGTCAGTTGCGGGGATGATGAGCGCAATGGAGAAAAAACGGGAAGGCAACTTTGAGCTACCTCTTATTTTGGAGCTTCAAAATGCGGTTCTTGTAGCGGAAGCCTCAACGCTATCGGCTCTAAAAAGAGAGGAGAGCAGGGGGGCGCACTACCGCGACGACCACGGCGCAAAAGACGATGACAAGTTCAAAAGACATTCGCTTGTAAGGCTAGAGGGAATGAAGCTCGTCCACTCTTACGAAGAGAGTGGATTTTTCGGCAAAATTAAGCAATTTATCAAAAAATAAAGGAAAACAAAATGGCAAAAGTAATGTTGAGAGAAAAAGACGGCAAAGTAAAATTCTATGTCGCAAAAAAAGACATGGAAGAGACGATACTGTCAATCGAGTTTGATACTGACGAAAAATGGGGCGGCGAGGTAAAAATCTCAAACGGCGACACATGGCTTATCCCCGTAGGGCCAAAAAAACTTCCTTGCGAACTAGAAGTAAAGAGGCTTTCAATCGGCGGAGAATAAGCTTTCAATGATACAATAGTTTCAAGTCTGCACAAGGGTTGAAACTATGTCGTACACCGTCAAAAAAGAAGATTTGCTAGAGGAGCTAAAGAGTAACCACATAGATGGCTTGGATATGCTAGAAGCCGATAGCAGGCTTCGGCGGTACGGGCAAAATATCGTACAAAAAGGCAAACGACGCTCCGCTCTTGTCCGCTTTTTACTCCAGTTTCACAATCCCCTTATATATATTTTGCTTATTTCCGGTGTTGTCGCTTTAGCTCTAGGCGAGGGCGTGGATGCGGTCGTAATATTTGGCGTTGTGCTCGCAAATTCCGTTATTGGTTATATCCAAGAGGGCAAAGCCGAAAACGCCATAGCTGCGCTTGATGAGATGATAGTAACGACGGCGACCGTGGTGCGAGGCGGCAAAAAACAGAGAATTGACGCAAGATTGCTTACTATAGGTGACATAGTGCTACTCTCTTCCGGCGATAAAGTACCCGCAGATATGCGGCTCCTTGAGATAAACAACCTCCAAATAGATGAATCGACGCTAACGGGTGAATCCCTCTGTGTATTTAAAAAAGATACGCTTTTGCATCCGTCAACTCCTCTTGCCGATAGGGTCAACATGGCGTATGCCGGTTCGCTTGCCACATACGGACAAGGATATGGCGTGGTCACGGCGGTGGGAGAGGGAACCGAGATAGGTAAAATAGCGACGCTTCTTCGCGGCACGCAAAAGCTTGAGACTCCGCTACTCAAAAAAGTTAGCGAACTGGGTCGCCTCATTCTTATATTTGTCATAGGGCTTTCCGTGCTTACTTTCGTGATAGGCATATTAAGGGGAGAGAGCGTTGCGGACATGTTGATGGCCTCCGTCGCTTTGGCGGTCGGAGCGATACCTGAGGGGCTACCTGCGGCTATGACTATCATGCTTGCTATCGGCGTATCCGCAATGGCCGCCAAAAACGCCATTATCCGCACCCTGCCTTCCGTCGAGACGCTCGGATGCGCCACCGTGATATGCTCCGATAAGACAGGGACGCTCACAAAAAACGAGATGACGGTACAGAGGCTCTTTGTGGACGATAAGTTTTATGATGTTAGCGGCATCGGCTATGAGGGCGAGGGCGAAGTGCTTTTGGATTCAAAGCGGGCAGAGCTCCATGATAGGCTTTTGCATCTTTTGAGTGTGGGAATTTTGTGCAACGACTCAGGGCTAAAAAAAGAGGTAGGCGGACATATAGCCGTAGGAGACCCGACCGAGGCGGCGCTCATCGTATCCGCACAAAAAGCGGGAGTGGAAAAGGAGGCGTTGGAGGCGCAGTATCCCCGCATCGACAGCTTGCCGTTTGAATCGGACAGGCAGTTTATGGCGACGCTCCATAAGGCTCAGGGCAAAAATCTGCTCTTCGTCAAAGGTTCTGCCGAAAAAATAAGCGAGCTTTGCGGCGGCGCAGTCGATGCTCTAAAAGCCGAAGAGATGGCCTCCGATGGGCTAAGGGTGCTTGCGTTTGCCTCAAAAGAGCTGGATGCTTCGTGCGTAAAAATAACGGATGAGACGCTGGGCGGTCTAGAGTTTGTAGGTTTTCAGGCGATGATGGATCCGCCTAGAGTTGAGGCGAAAAAAGCGGTAGAGGTATGCAAAAAAGCCGGTATATCCGTCAAGATGATAACGGGCGACCACGCCGCAACCGCAAAAAATATAGCCGTAACGCTAGGTATTTGCGATGAGGACGGAGGCGTGCTAAGCGGAGCGCAGCTTCAGTCGATGGATGAGGATACGCTAAAGGCGGCGGTCAAAAATATCAGCGTATACGCGAGAGTATCGCCAGAGCAAAAGCTAAGACTCGTGGAGGCGATGCAGGCAAACGGCGAAGTCGTGGCGATGACGGGGGACGGGGTCAACGACGCTCCCGCGCTCAAACGCTCGGATATAGGCGTGGCGATGGGCAGGAGCGGCACCGATGTATCCAAGGAGGCCGCCGATATGGTGCTCTCCGACGACAACTTTGCCTCCATAGTAGCCGCCGTCGAAGAGGGGCGCAATATGTACGAGAAGTTTATCAAATTCATCGTCTGGACGCTGCCGACAAATATCGGCGAGGGCATGGTGATATTCTTCGCGATTTTAGTCGGGGCGACGCTGCCTATGCTACCTACGCAGGTGCTCTGGGTCAACATGACGACCGCCGTACTACTGGGTCTTATGCTTGTCTTTGAGCCGAATGAAAAAGAGATAATGCGCAGAACCCCAAGGCTTCAAGAAGCCTCCGTAATATCACGGCGGATGCTAATGCGAATGATGCTTATCGGCGTTATTATGCTTGTTGCGGCATTTTGGGCGTTTGAGTATGAGCTCTCACACGGCAGAAGCGAAGAGTACGCCAGAACGGTCGCCGTCACGATATTCGTCTCCATAGAGATATTCTACCTATTCAACTGCCGCTCTTTGCAAGGTTCTATTTTTAAGATGGATTTTTTCAGCAACAAACCGCTACTTATCGGTGTCGGCATCATGACAGCATTGCAAGCGGCATTCATCTATCTGCCGTTCATGAACACGCTTTTCGGCTCCGAACCGATTGGTTTGTCGGCTATCGGTTATTCATTGCTATTCGGGTTTTTGGCTATGCTTGTTGTGGAGGGGGAGAAGATGTGGATTTCTGTTTAATTTTTATTGGATACTATGTTAATATGAATCATATGGCAATATATAGAGAGGTGTAAATGAGCTTCTTTTTTGATTTTTTGTTTGGCAATAAAAAATCGCTTTTGCCGAATGATAATGACATGAGCTTTGATGAGGTAATTAATCGCGTAGATATTAAAAAAAATAGAACTGCGCCATTAGAAAAAGAAAAGATTGATGAATATATAAGATTTTTTAAACCAAAATCGTTAAAGTTCTGGATTGGTCTTTTAAACAGAAAACTATCAAAGATTAAATATTCAAATAAAAAACAATATATTAAATTCTTTTTAAAGCTTATGTTTTTTGGAATAAAACATATTTTACCAGAAGCAAAAACAAGTGTTGTGTTTTTATTGCAGCAGTCTGATAATGGCAACTATAAAATATCAAATTTGCAACTATTAAAACATTTTAATGCCGAAGAAACACTGAGTAGATTTGATATGGCAAAAAAACTTTGCGGATTTGATAGCTCTAAATATAGAGTTGTTTTTGCATCAATTAAAAACAGCCAAATGAAAGAGCTAGATTCATTATTAGCTACTTTTGAAGTAAAAAACAACCATGGCGCTTTTCGTATAGTTAAATTATTTTCAGAGCTGATAACGGGTGTTTTTAAAATTTCTATTTATCCTTTGGGGCTTATTGCCGTTGCTATTGCTTTTATTGTTGCCTTTATGTTGCTAGAAATTGGAATTCCATCATCTGTTATTCAAATTACGCAAATATCGGAACTTATTTATATTACTTGTTTGGCTATTGTGTTGATATTATTTGCCAATGTTTCTCTGTGGATTATTGTGTGTTTTGCCCTAATTTATTTTAGTGCAATGATATATTCAACTCTTAATTTGCGAGCAAGAATAGAAACAAAAATCAAAGTTTTGCTATCAAACATAGTTCCAAATATTATTAAGCTAATATTCGCAATTTTTGGTGCCATAATTATGGTTTTGTTTATTAAAAATGTATTATCAATAAGCAAACAAAAAAATTTTACCGATAATTCAAATGATAATATGTTTGGAGTAATTACTAAAACATTCATAGATGTAAAAAAAGAGCCTAGGCTGGATTTACTTATTAGTGATAACAACAAAAGCAAACTTGTTTTGTTGATGGCGACAGATTCAAACTTTGCATACTATTACGATGTTGAGCCATCAAAAATAAAGACCGCCTATAATAAATATGAAAAAAATACTACAAAAATTAATTTGAGTTATCGTGATGAAAAAGCAGATTATGTGAGAGAGGCAAAAAACGCTTTTTTATTTTCCGAGTACATGCGTGAACTAAACTCAAAGCAAGTATTAAAAACAATACCTATAAAACAGTACAAATCAGTTGCCAATGCGGAAGAGATGGCTTCAATTATTTATCACTAAAACAAGTATTAAAGGCTACAATAAATCAAGTAATAATTTTTAAAGACACATATAATGACAAAAGAAGAGATACTTTCTACACTTAAAAGCATTAAGCCCAAATATGAAAAAGAGGGGTTTGTGATACTCGGATTATTCGGTAGTTATGCTAAAGATGTGGCAAGTGATGAGAGCGATATAGATATACTTTATGACCTTGACGAGACTTTATATCTACAAAAATACAAAGGTTTCAAAGCGGCTAGTAGACTTGCCGACATCAAAAACGAGCTCAAAAATACGCTAAATAGCGATGTTGATATTGCAGATGTTCAAGCTCTTGGTAGAGTCGGCAAGAAGTATATTTTGTCGGAGACTGTGTATGTCTAATGATAAAAAGAAGATAGAGTTTGCCGTTGAAATGATAGAAGATATTGAGGCTTACTTGACAAGGTTTGAAAGCGTGACGGCTTTACTCGACGACAAAATGGGTTTTAATGCCACCCTGATGAACTTAATGCAAATCGGTGAAGCGCTTCGCAAACTGCAGGGTCAATATGCAGAGCTTGACCGTGATGATATTAAGGGTGCCTATGATGTTAGAAATTTTATAGCACATGATTATGAGGGTATTAGAAAGTCTATTATTGAGAGTATTATAAGAGAGCATCTTCCAAAACTGAAAGCCGCCCTTATTAAAATACTTTAACTACTCCCTCCTAAGCACCTTATCCACAACATTCTCAAAAAACGGCACAGCCTTAAATTCTCGTTCCAACTTCTCCCTATCAAGCGTCTTTGCAAATTCCGCAGGGTCGTGCGGTGCGTCTATGCCTCTTGCGGCGTAGAGTTCGACGAATAGGTCTATTAGTCCCGTGCGGGCGTGTTTGATGTGTCCGTATGGCCAAAACTTTAGCTGTTCGGTCTTTTCTAGCGGTACGCCTTGCTTGTAGTGTAGATATAACATACTGCCTATACCCGCTCTATCTGCCCCCGCTTTGCAGTGGATTAGCACGGGGTATTCGATGGTTTTGAATGTTTCTCTGAACTCTTCTAGCATCTTATCATCGGGGATTTTGCGTGAGTAGGCATTGATATATATGAGCTTTACGCCCGCTTCTTCGCATACTTTTTCCTCTAGTGCTCGCAAGGGGGAGTTTTTTTCGTATCCACGGAGGTTTAGCACCGTTTTGATACCGTGTTTTTTGATGATGCGTCGTAGCTGATAGGTAGTCGGTTGACTGGAGCGGAAAGCTAGCTCGTCTATGCGGTGAAAGTTGCGGCGGATGGCGTTTGTGAAGTTGTGCTCGACTATCATCGCATACGCCTGTGCATAGAGATAACCCCAAAAGCTGTTGATGTTTATCGGTTTTTTCAAAGTTTATTCCTTGTTTCCGTATAGCTTTTTGTACTCTTCGCAAGAGGCTAATAGCTCCTCTTCGCTTCCTTGGCAAACGATCTCGCCCTCGCGGAAAAGTGCGATTTTTGACGCCGACTTGACTGTGCTTAGTCTGTGAGCTATAAGTATTACAATGCGCTCTTTGGCTATCTCGCTAGCTGCTTTCATCACCTCTGCTTCACTCTCGTTATCGAGCGCACTTGTCGCTTCGTCCATGATGAGGATTGATGGGTTTTTGTAGAGTGCTCTTGCTATCGCTATTCTCTGTCTCTGTCCACCTGAGAGATTTGCACCGAACTCGTCCAGTACCGTATGTATTCCAAGAGGCAGATGCTTGACAAAGATATAGGCGTGCGCCGCTTTGAGCGCTTCGTCCACTCTATGTTCGTCAATTTCCTCACCGTATGCGACATTTGCTGCTACGGTGTCGTTCATAATAAGTACCCTTTGGCTAACCATCGCTACACTGGAGCGCAGGGAAGAGAGTGAAAACTCATTGATATTGTGTCCATCAACGGTTATTTCGCCGCTTGTAGGGTCGTAAAATCTAAGAAGGAGTGAAACAAGAGAGCTTTTGCCTCCGCCGCTTTGCCCCACTAGCGCTGTCATTTCGCCCTTTTTGAATATTAGGCTGACGCTGTTTAGCGCCATTTTGTCGTCATATACGAGGCTTGCATTTTTGACTTCTACAACGGACGGGCTCCAGTCTAACGATTTGACGCCACCTACTATCTGCGGTTTTATATCAAAGAGTTCTCTTATCCGTTTGTTAGCCGCTATAGCGTCTTGAAATTTATTAAATACGCTTGATAGCTGACGGATTGGATTGTATAGCTGTATTACGGCCGCCAAAAACGCCAAAAACGCCCCTACGCTTAGTTTGCCCTCTATTACTTCCGAGCCGCCTATAAATATTATAAAAGCTGCCGCTACTGCGCCCAGTATTTCCATTAGAGGATTGACCGCCTCTGAGGTCTTGACGCTTTTCATATCTATTTTTAGTGAGTTTGAGGTGTGTTTTTGAAATCTTTTTGCCTCAAATCCCTCAGCGCAGTTTGCCTTTATCATCTCTATGTTGTTAAAAATCTCACTTAGATGCGCCGTGATGTCAGAGTTTATCTCTTGCGATTTTTTGGATAATTTCCTCATACGACCGGCAAGCAGCGTAAGTGGATAAAAAGCGATTGGGAGTACGACAAGAGCGATAAAGGCAAGTTTTGGGCTCAAATATATAACTGTACCGATAAGTCCTACCGCCGTCAAACTTTCTTTTAATATTGATGTAAGATAGCTAGACACAGCAGACTGTATGCGTCCAATGTCGTTTGTCAAACGGCTGATGAGCTCCCCGCCGCGAGCCCGCACAAAAAATGATATATCTGCCTCCATGATACTAGATAGTAAGCCGTCACGCACTCGTCTTACAATATCTTTACCGATAAAGGAGATAAAGTATGCTTCCAAAAATGTTCCCACACTTTTTGAAAAATAGACTGCCACCACCGCAAAAGGTAAGAGTGATAACATGGCAACATCTTTTTTGATAAATATCTCGTCGATTACGGGCTTTAAAAGATAAGCCAGCCCTGCTGTCGCCGCAGAGGTCATAATAAGCCCAATAATCGCTATAACAAACTCTTTTTTATAATCCTTATAAAAATGCGAGTAAGACTTTAAAAACTCAAACATCTAAGCCCTCTCCCATAGCGTGCCGCTAGGCGTATCCATTAGCTCCACGCCTTGTGCTTTAAGAGCGTCCCTGATAGCGTCCGCCGCCGCAAAATCTTTCGATTTTTTCGCCTCTGTTCGTTTTGCTATCTGCTCTTCGATGGCTAGCTTTTCATCCTCGCTAACACCTAGTTGGAAATACTCCGTAGCGTCTTTGCCGCCCACGCCTAGCGTATCCGAGACCACCGTGATGATAAATGCGGCTTTGCTTTTCGCCTCTTTGTCTTTTGGATTTTTGTCTATCGTTTCATTTAGCTTTGCGACCGCCACATCCACTACGGCAAGCGCTTTTGAGATATTGAGGTCATCTTCCAATGCCGCAAAAAACTCCGCTTTAAATTCTTCATCTTCAAGAGGTGCGGCGTCGCCGACTCTTTTTTTGAGGCGGTAGAGCTTATCGAGCCGTTTTTTGGAAGCATCCATATCCTCTAAGCTGAAGTTAAAATTGGCTCTATAATGTGTGCTAAGTAGATAAAAGCGGATAACTTCGCCGTCATATTGCCATAGCGCATCTCCTAGAAAAAAGCTATTGCCTAGACTCTTGCTCATCTTCTCCCCGCCGATGGTCACGAAGCCGTTGTGCATCCAGATGTGCGAGAGTTCTTGATTGAAGGCACATCTTGTCTGCGCCGCTTCGTTCTCGTGGTGCGGAAATAAGAGGTCACTTCCGCCGCCGTGGATGTCGATTTGGTACGCACCCTCTTTTGCTAAGTGTTTTTTTATCATCGCGGAACACTCTATATGCCACCCCGGACGACCTCTGCCAAAAGGTGAGTCAAAGCTGACAGGCTCTCCATCTTTTGCGCTCTTCCAAAGGACAAAATCTTTTTCACCCTTTTTTTCGCTCTTCTCCAAACGGCTTACCGTCTCTTCTAGCTTATGCCCTGATAGGCTTAGGTATTTGTCGTCTTTTGAGGCGTCAAAATATACATCCCCGCTAGGTGTAGCGTAGGCAAACCCCTTAATTATAAGCGTTTGTATCAGCTCTATCATGTCGCCAACCGACTCCGTGGCTTTTGGCTCAATGTCGGGGGAGAGGCAACCCAAAGTCGTCATCTCGGCACGGTAGCTATCAAGGTATTTTGTCGTTATCTCTTCTAGGCTTTTGCCGCTCTCACTCATTTTTTTGAGGATTTTGTCATCGATGTCCGTGATGTTGCGTGCGAAAATGACTTTTTTGCCAAGACTCTTGAGAGTGCGCACCAAAAGGTCGAATGCTACGGCGCTTCTGGCGTGTCCTAGATGTGCGTCGTCGTAGACCGTAGGACCGCACACATAGAGTCTTATTTCATCCTCTGTTATCTCTATGGGTTGTTTTGTTTTAGAGTCGTAAATACGCATCGATGATTCCTCTCAAAAATAAAAGCGTCGCTATCAAAACTGCCAAAAAGAGCGCAAGCCCTGCGGCGTAGCGGGCGTCAAAAAAGCTTTTTAACCTCTCAACTCCAAAAGCCTTAAGCGTCAGCGCAAAAAGCAAAAGTCCGGTCAAAGAGCCCGAAAGCGCAAGCCCTGCCGCGCCTATGAACTGCATCAAAACAATACTAAAAACGGCGTTGCAGGCAAGCGATATTGCCGATATTTTAGCCGCTTTTAACTGCTGATGCTTTGAATAAAGCCATAAAGAAAAAAGACGAGACAAGCCAAACGGTACAAGCCCTATCATATACATCGCCATAACGGCGGCGGTATTGCCCGTATCCGCCCTCGTAAAATTGCCGTGTTCATAGATGAGCCAGATGACCTCTTTTGATAGGATGATACCTCCTGCCGTAAAGCCAAACAGCAAAAACGAGAGAAACCAAAACGCCTTTTTGAGTTGAGCCAGAGCTGTCGCCTCTTCGCCACGGTTTAACGCTCTTGCGACAGAGGGAAAGAGCGCCATGGAGGTGGCGATAGCAAAGACTGCAAGCGGGAGCTGAAAGATACGGTTTGAGTAGTAGAGGTAGCTGATGGCTCCAGAGGCTAGAAAAGTAGCTAGCCACACATCCACAAACGCCGCTATCTGGGCGGTGGAACTGCCTGCGATGGAGGGCAAGAAACTGCGGTTAAATCTCTTTGTATCTTCTACGGCGTTTTTGTCGCCCCTAAAAAACCGTATGGCTCCAACAGTAAGGAGCTTCATTACTCCTCTTTTTTTCGCCGCCAAAATATGCACGGCGACCTGCAAAACACCACCCGCTAGAACGCCCCAGCTAAGGGCATAGACGACATCTAGCTTCTCCATATCTTTTGCGATAAAAAGTGCGGTTATCATCGCTACATTCAGAAGTGCGGTGGAAAAAGCGGTGGTGGCGAAGTGCTTACGGTATTGGAGCAGGGCTCCTAGGAATGTAACGATAAAGATGAGGTCTAGGTAAAAAAAGTTGATAGCGACGATAGGGGCGGCGATTTTTTTGATTTCATCAGAATATCCAAATGCCGTAAGTGCGGTAAACGCCCCTTGAAAGAGGGTTACGAGTAGCGACATTAAGACGATAACGCCGAAAAGCCTCACAAAAACAGCTACGCTAAAAAGAGGTTTATGTCCGGACGCCGCAAAAGAGGGGATAAACGACTGACTAAAAGCACCCTCGGCAAAAATATTACGAAAGAGATTTGGTAGCTTAAAAGCTATAAAAAATATATCGCTAAATACCCCGGCGCCAAGCACACTTGCGGTCAGCATATCGCGCACGAAGCCGAGCAGTCTAGATGTGAGGATACCTGCCGAGTTTGTAAAGATGGATTTAAACATTTTGTGATTTTACCGAAATGGTAGTTAAAGGGGATTGGTGGGTCTCAAAGTCACAAAAAGGTAGCGATTTATGCTATTTAGACTAGAATTTAGGCATTACATTTTCACGGAGGGGCGTTGATTGGCAGAGATGGGCGTATCGGAGAGAGCTTTTGAGTCGTTTGAGATGGAGACGGAAGATGTCGTAAAATCAATAAATGACTATGCAAAACAATATAAAGTAGACCCAAAAAGAGTCGACTTTAAAATAAACTCCGTTAGTACTATAGCGTTCAACGAGGTCGATAAAAGCCTCGCAATCTTCGATACCAGCAGGGGCGAGCCCATCCCCCATGAACTCTTTATGGACGAAAAAATAAGAATCTACCAAAAGCTTACAATACTTATAAAAGAGGTCGAGAAACAACCCGTAACGCTAGATATTTCACTCTCAGCGGACAAAATATTTACTAAAGTTTTGGCTACTTTAAAAAAAGAGTCAAAAATAGTCTACTACCCAAATCTGGATCGTTATCTATATGAAGAGATAAATAAAAGACTGGCGCGGCACAAGGTGCTCATTAATATTTTTGAAAACGACTTTAAAAAACAGATAGACGATTTTATGCAAAAAATTAAAGAGGGTTTCAAGCTAGAAGAGGACTATAAATTTACCGTTTCCGAATCTCTCGATTTTCTACCTTCAGAAGACGACAAAATGGTTCTTTATTTTGAAGAGAAAAGAAAGATGAACGAAGAAAAGCCCGACTTTTATAATAGGGGTTTTATCGTAGATGTGTCCGAGGGTGAGATACTCGCCGAATACAAAAAACCAAAAATGGGTAGAAGCGGCAGGGATGTAAGGGGTCATTTTATTAAAGTGACGGAGCCCAAAACTAGCAATGCGCCAAAATTCTCTGTTACGCAAAATGTAAAAGTTGAGGATACGCCGTCTCTTGTCCGATATATCGCCGCTAGAGAGGGGTATGTCGCTTTTGACGGACAGACAATGGATGTCCAAGAGGAGCTAAGGGTTCAAGAAATCAGCTTTAGACATACCGGCTCTATAATGGTTGATCAAGATAGAGACATTGTGCTAGATATAGAAGAGTCAAACCCGATAGTGGATGCGATAGGCTCGAATATGACGGCAAGAGCGAGTGAGGTCATCGTAAGGGGAAGTATGGGCGATAACTCCTCGGTCTATGCGGATAAGGCGCAGGTAAAAGGGTTGACGCACTCGACAAGCAAAGTTTTTGCAAAAGATGCCGAAATAGCCACACACAGGGGTTACCTAGAGGCAAAAGAAGCAAAAATAGAGAGACTTGAAGGTGGAGTGATAATTGCTGATGTGGTACATATCGGTCATGCTAATAGCGGCAGAGTGGTGGCTAAAAAAGTGTATATCACAAATTTGGGTTCAAACTGCAATATTACGGCTTCGTTATTGGTCGATATTACGAGTGTACTTGGCGGGGACAATAAGTTTTTCTTTGAAGCAGGGGCTTTGCCTAGCGAGAAAGAGTTTTTTAAAAAAGCGGTAGCAAAACAGAGTGAGCTTTCAAAGCTTTATACCGAAAAGCAAGAAGAGTTTAGAAAAACGCTACGGGTTGTCGAGGAAAACAAAGAGAGCGCTATGAAGGTCAAGCAGATGATAGACGAGGATGTTAGAAGAGGCTTTGTTCCAAGAGAGGCTTTTGTTCTAAAATATAAGCAGTTTACGCAGATGCTTTCAAACGCAAGATCGCTGAAAATAGAGTTTGATGAGCTAAAATCAATTCTTGACGAGGTTAGTCACGAAGTTGCCACATTTGAAGATAAGCTTCTAGATGCTAGACTTGTAAATCACGGAATTTGGCGTAATTTTCAAACGGTTGTATTCTTGGCGCACGGTGGCAAAAAACCGTGCAAGTTTATCCCGATTGAAGGCTCAAAAGCAAAAGAGATAGGTCTGTTTAAGTTAAGCGATACAGACTATAGCGTCGGGGAGATTAAATAAAACAAAGGTCGGCTTTATATGCAGTACGACATTCATAAGCCAAAAGGCACAAGGATTACTACCGGTTCGGTGGCGCAAACTATTGAGCACTTTTGTCAGGAAAAAAATATTCCCATAGCTAAGATAGATTTTGACTTTCTAGGGGTCAAGACTGAAGTTGTCTCATCCGGAGACGATGAAAAACCGCAAATTATCTCCCTTCCGCTAGATAACTCCGTATGGCTCAACGAGAAGCTATCCATCCGCCAAACTTATGAAATATTTTTAAGATTTGCCAATCCTCAAGAGGATATTTCTCTAAGTCTCGGTTTTGGCGGAAATAAAAATCTAACATCGGTGGTTGCTTTTATTAAGCCATCTTCAAAATTTGCGACGATGGAAGACCTTGAAGGGAAGCTAGAGCGCGAACTAAATAAACGAAAACTCAAAATGGGAATTTTGATAGGTATATATGACGAGGGAATGAAGAGAGATATAGCCTCGGTCTGTGAGTATGTACGAAAAACAGGAAAACTGGATAAAGAGTTTAAAGTAGAGCTTTTCCACGGTCCTGATTTTGTGCCCTCAAAAGACGACAGCTTGGAGTTTGTTTTTCAAAGACACGAAGGAGAGGCTGTTAAATCCGGAGTATTTTCAACAAAAGCCGGAAATGAACTAATCGTATACCAAAAAGCCAGAATGGGCGTGCTCTCGAGAGATGCAAAAGGTAGGGTGCTAGAGCCATCCGAGCCGATGACGACGAAGAGTTGTGATTTTAAAATAGGCGACGGAGTGGAGTTTTCAGAGAGTGATAATGAGAAAATATACAGAGCTAAAAAAACAGGCTTTATAATATTTAGCGCGACTGAGCTCGATGTCAAAGAGGAGATGGCTCTTCAAGAGGTAAATATGAGGACAGGCTCAATTGATGCGGGTATGGACTCTGATTCGAAGCTTGATATTACCGATAGCAATCCAAACTCGGATGCAATAGGCGATAATATGTCGGTGCGCGCGGCGGTCGTAAATGTACAGGGAAGCGTCGGCGCAAATGCTACGGTCGTTGCAAAAGATGTAAACATAGGCGGACAAACACACAAAACATCCAAAATAACAGCCACAAAGGCTCATATTAAAAACCATAAAGGCTATATCGAAGCGGACGAGGTGGTGATAGATACCCTGGAGGGCGGTGAAGTGGTTGCCAAAAAAGCAACGATAGGTACGGCGATAGGCGGTAAAATCAAAGCAGATGAGTGCCATATCAAAGTACTCGGCTCCAATAATGTAGTGAATGCTACGAGACTCATAGAAATAGAGACGCCACAAGGCGGAGAAAATAGACTTTCGATAGAAGCCGCAGCAAATGCTTCAGATATGAAAGCCTTAAATGAGTTGGAAAATAAAATATCGACTTTGGAAAAAAGCGTAGCCGAAAAAGGTGAGTTTGTAGCAAAAGAGATGCACGAGATAGAGGCGCAGTCGAAAACGGCGGGAGAGATAAAAGCAAAAATAGAAGAGGAACGCAAGAAAAATTCACCTCTCGCCAATGTGCTTTTGGCAAAGCTCAAACATTTTGCGCTCAATGTGGAAAAAGTAAAAAAAATGGAGACCGAGCTAGTCGAAGAAAAGGCGGCTCTTAAGGTGCTACTTGAAGAGGCTGATTTGCTTCAATATAAAGTTTTGGACGCAAAAGTGAAGGCGCTCTCTCCTTGGCAGGGCTATAACAGCGTGTCGTTTAAGCTGATTTTCCCGCCTAGAGAGTTTAACTATAAGATAATGGAAGGCGCAAGCATAAAAGAGATAGTTTTGAAAAAAATATCAGATGTAGATTATGAGGTGTTCGCTATTTAATCCCTTTTTGTTAAAATTCGCACAAAAAATGGAAAAACAATGATAGCAATGCTTGAGGGCAAGATAACTCGCAAAGAGCCGACGCTTTTGTGGCTGAAGGTAAGCGGCGTAACATACGAGGTAAATATCTCAGTCAACTGCTACAATGAGCTTAGCGGCGTCGAGGTCGAACTCTTTATTACTCAGATAATTAGAGAAGACGCAAATCTGCTATACGGTTTTTTGAATAAAAACGAAAAAAAGATGTTTGACAGCCTTATCAAAATCAGCGGCGTTGGCCCGAAAGCGGCGATGGCGATATGCTCTACATATAGTCCCTCTACATTTTCAGAGATTATTAGTAGCGGCGACATGGCAAATCTCAAAAGAGTGGTCGGCATAGGTCCCAAAACGGCGGGCAGGATACTTGTGGAACTAGGCGGATTCAGTGTGGATGACAATAGCCCCAAAAGCACGGCGGCAAGTGAGGCGGCTATGGCGCTTGAGAGCTTAGGATTTAGAAGAGAAGAGATAACAAAAGCGATGCAGGGGCTTAGCGGAAGCGACACTGGGTTACTGGTCAAAGAAGCGTTAAAAAAACTACAGAGGATATAAATTTGAAATTAGCTTTGGTATTTGGCGGGAATAGTTATGAACATGAGATAAGTATAGTAAGTGCGATAGCGCTAAAAAAAGTAATAAAAAAAGAGCTTTTGTTTATCTTTTTGGATGAGGGCGGAGAGTTTTGGCTGATTGATGCGGCAAATATGAAGTCTACATATTTTGCAAAACGAGAGTACAAAAAAGCAAAACAACTCTATCTTCAAAAGAGCGGGTTTTTTACAAAAGGCTTTTTCGGATTTTCCGCTTTGGAAAAAGTGTGCGCAGTGAATCTGGCGCACGGCGGCGACGGTGAAGACGGGCGACTTGCCTCGATGTTTGATTTTTACGGAGTGCCGTATGTCGGACCTAGAACAGAGGCGTGTGTAATGAGCTTTAACAAGCTCTACACCAAATCGCTCGGCAATATCTGTGGCGTAAAAACACTTGAACACAAAACAATTTTCAAAAAAGATAGAGACGCCAAAATAGAACTCTCTTATCCAGCAATTATAAAACCATCACGACTCGGAAGTTCGATAGGCGTTAGCGTCGTAAAAAGCCAAAAAGAGCTTGATTATGCGCTTGATGTAGCGTTTGAATTTGACGATGCGGTAATCGTAGAGCCGTTTATCGAAAATGTGCGGGAGTTTAATGTCGCGGGCGCAAAGATAAAAGGCGAGACAGTCTGTTCAAATATCGAAGAGCCGCAAAAAGACGGGTATCTTGATTTTGATAAAAAATATATGGATTTTTCAAGAACGGGCGAAGTGGAAGCCGCTGGCATTGACGAGGCTTTGGGGGTAAGGCTGAAAGAGGCATTTAACAAGATATATGATTTTGGTTTTGACGGCGCTATTATCAGATGTGACTTCTTCGTGGTTGAGGGCGAGGTGTATCTCAACGAGGTAAACCCGATACCGGGAAGCCTTGCCAACTATCTTTTTACCGACTTCAACCATCTACTTGACGGCGTAACGCACTCTTTGCCGCATCCAAGACGCATCAAAGTAGACTACAAATACATCAACGACATCAAAAGCGCAAAAGGCAAGCTATAAGTGGCTTCTAGGCGTGTAGAGTTTGAGGGCAAAAGCTTTGAAATAGCATACGACATAATCAATGCCGGATGTGATAAGTGCATACTGTTTCTGCACGGCTGGGGAAGCAATAAAGAGGTAATGAAGTTAGCTTTTGAGGATAAGTTTGCTAATTTCTCTTTGATTTTTGTAGATATGCCAGGATTTGGCAAAACCACAAATGAATATGTGTTGACGACCGCAGACTATGCGCAGGTTATGCAAAAATTTTTGGAGAGTATCGGATGTGCGCCTTTTGCTATTTTTGGACACTCATTCGGCGGTAAGGTGGCGACGCTTCTCGCTCCGCCGTTACTCTGTCTTTTGAGCTCCGCCGGTATCGTAGAGCCAAAACCGTTTAGAGTACGGGCAAAAATAAAGATTTTTAAACTTCTGAAAAAGATATTCGGCGATTCGCTATACAAACTATTTGCGACAAAAGACGCCGAAGGTATGCCGAAAAATATGTACGAGACATTGAAAAATGTCGTAGATGAAGACTTCAGGTTACGATTTGAAACATTTAAAAACCGCACACTTATTTTTTGGGGAAGAGATGATAGGGCTACACATTTATCGAGCGGCAAACAAATCTCATCTCTTGTAAATAACTCTAAGCTCTTTGTGCTAGAGGGTGACCACTATTTTTTTATCAAAAATGCCTCTGCCGTAGAGGAGCTCTTTTTCTCAAATCTATAATTTTACTATAGCAATAAATTGTATTCTTAATAAAAAAGTCACAAAAAAGTCACTTTTTAAATATAAAATAATGTTTTATGTCGCGAGTGAAGGGGTTATTTGTGTCAAAAGAGTTTCGGTCTATTTCTACCAAGGTATATATACCGTTAGTAGGTTTGTTGGCGGTTATTATCGGCTTAACTATCATACTGGGAATCAGAGGGGTTTCAAAGGTAGAGAACGATATATATTCCCAAGTTAACGACAGAATAAACCTCTTTTATAATCAGGCGATAGGCGAAAAATCATCAGTAGGCGTCTCAAACGCTATTACTTTGGCATTCAACGACAACCTTAAAAACTCTCTTATTACCGGCAATAGAGAGCTTGCGATAAAAACAGTCAAAGATATGTCCAAAAAATTTAAAGACGATACAAAATTCAAAAATATACAAATACATCTACATACAAAAGATATAAAATCATTTGTCCGCTCGTGGAAGCCGGAAGATTTCGGTCAGGATCTAAGCGGTTTTAGACATACTATCAAAGAGGTTCATGCCACCAAAAAAGCGTTTGCGGCAATAGAGGTCGGCGACAAGGGGCTTTCGATGAGAGGTATCGCGCCGATAACGAACGACGCAGGCGAACTTGTCG
>Ga0066601_10000164_pt1 | contig 30486 bp, 28 predicted proteins | sample Medcelwee11metaG_FD_59487 | JGI IMG/M metagenome (GOLD analysis project Ga0066601, IMG submission 59487) | Freshwater pond sediment microbial communities from the University of Edinburgh, under environmental carbon perturbations - Medium... | ecosystem: Environmental > Aquatic > Freshwater >... | reverse complement strand
TCTTGGAAGAGAAGTAGCAACATTGGTTAATGAAAAACAAAATGCTGGAAATTACGAAGTTATTTTTGATGCTAACAATTTATCATCTGGAATTTATTTATATATGTTGCAAAGTGATTATTATTCTGAAAGTAAGAAAATGATTTTGCTTAAGTAGTGACATCCCAAAATTTGGGTTCTTCAACTCCTTTTGTTCAGTTGATAGAGCCATTTCGGGTTGAAGTTACAAAAAAAAATGAATTTGGTAAAAGAGTTGGTGAGCAATATAATAAACTAACAAGGATAAATTATTAACTGGCATGGAAAAATGGTTATCCGTCGGGGAAAAGTGATTGTCTAGCATGGAAAAACGATTATCCGACATGGAAAAATGGTTATCTGGCAGAGAAAAGTGATTATCCTACACGGAAAAATGGTTATCTGACGTGGAAAAATGGAAATCCGATACTAGTTAGTGGTTTTATAGTGGTGGTTTACAAAAAAGAAGCTGTCTGGCGTTATTGTAAGTAATTTGGTGTTTTGTCACAAATGGATTTTTCCATTATAAACAGAAAATAAATTCAAAGGCGAGTTAATCAAATAAGCATTAATGCTTTTTTTATGCATATTTTGTGTTAATTAAAATAAATTTTTATGTAATACTTATAATTGATAAAAAATGAAAAAACTGATTTTAATCATCGCATCACTTGTCGTTTTTAATTCCGCAATTCACTCACAAGTTTCAACTTCATCCGAAAAATACAATGCTGTTAAAGAAATTGTCCAAATTCCAGAAGGAATGGCTTATGACGAATTCCTAAAAATACAAAGAGAAATTGATTGGAAAAAGATTGCAGTTGCAAGCATTTTGCCAGGATATATTCACTTTTATGCCAACAAACCAGAATTAGGTTGGGCTATTGCAGGAACAAGAGTTGTGGGCTATGCACTTATGGGCTACGCAATGTTTGACCAATATCAATTAACAAATTCACTTAATTTTGGAACAACTCTTAATTCGGAAAGTGAGCAAAACAGAACCAAAAACAATGCAATTATGTTTTCTGCTGGATTGGTGCTAAATATGGTGGGCTTTGCATTTGATTGGGCTTATGGAAATTGGGTTATTGAATCCGAAAGAAATGAGGTTTATTTTAAGTATGGTTTGGATAAAGAAAGAAGAAAATCGTTGGGCTTGAGTTATAATTCGCAATACAAAATTCCAGTTATTTCATTTAGCCTACAATTATAAATATAGATGACTTAAATTTTCAAATAGTGGATAAATAGCTTAAATTCCATTATTAAACAAAATTAGATTAGTTAAATTGCAATTAAAAAAGATTTTCTGTTTTCAAATACGGAGGAAATATGAAAAAAAGTACAAAATTATTTGAAGTTCCACAAATTAAAACAATTCAAGAATTACTACTTAACTCGGCATCAGTTTATCAAGACAAATTAGCTATGGAAGATTTAACAGATACTCCAATTAGCAAAGTTACTTTCAACGAATTATTAAAAAACGTACTAAAATTTGGCTCGGCTCTAAAAAAACTTGGACTAAAAGAACGTTCGCATATTGCAATAATTGGCGAAAATAGAGTTCAATGGGCAATTTCGTATCTTACTTGTATGACGTTTAACTATGTTTGCGTTCCAATTGACAGAAATTTGACCCAAAATGAAATATTTAATATTATTCACGAATCTGATTCGGTTGCAATAATTTTTTCGAGCAATTATTCCGATATTTTTGACCAAAGCAACTTATCGCTTAAAAAAGTTGAGCATTTTATTTGTATGGATGAAGGTAAATTGGAAGCTCAATTTTTAAATATGAAAAGTTTAATTGATGATGCAATTGAAACCAAAATTAATGATTTACCTAAGATTGATAAAGATGAACTTGCCGAAATAATTTTCACTTCTGGTTCGCTTGGAAGAGCAAAAGGGGTTATGCTAAGTCAAGGAAATATTTCGTCAAATATTGTTGCAATGACAAGTATGTTGCCTATGTATCCCGAAGATAGATTTTTATCCGTTCTGCCAATGCATCACTCATACGAATGTACTTGTGGAATGTTAACGCCTATTTTTTCTGGCGCTTCAGTCCATTATGCTCGCAGTTTAAGAACTGTTGTTGACGATTTGCAAAAAGTGAGTGCCACAATGTTACTTGCCGTTCCACTTTTATTTGATAAAATGTATAAAAAAATAACAAAATCTATTTCGGATGAAAAATTAAAATCCATTTTAGTCCCCAAATTAGTTGGGTTATCTAATTTTGCCGAAAAATTTGGATTTAAAGATGTAAAACGAAAACTCTTTTCGGAATTGCATCAAAAGTTTGGCGGTAGCATTCGTATTTTTATTGCTGGTGGCGCTGCTCCAGATCCACAAGTTGCAATTGGATTACGAGGTTTGGGTTTTAACTTTTTGCAAGGATATGGATTAACAGAAACTTCTCCAATTTTGGCTTTAAACCAACTTGATAATTTTAAAGACCACGCTGCAGGCTTGCCAATGCCAAATACTCAAATTATAATTGATAATCCCGATGAAAATGGAGTTGGCGAAATTTTAGCTAAAAGTACGAGCGTAATGCTTGGATATTACAAAAATCCAGAAGCCACAAAGGAAACATTTAAAGATGGTTGGTTCAAAACTGGCGATTTGGGTTATTTTGATAAAGATGGATTTTTAATAATTGCTGGAAGAAAGAAAAATGTAATTATTTCAAAATCTGGTAAAAATGTGTTCCCAGAAGAAATTGAAGATATTTTGAACAGAAATCCTTTTATTTTGGAATCAATTGTTTATGGAAAAGCTGATGAAAAACAAGACGAAATAATTGCTGCCAAAATCGTCCCCGATGCAGAAGCTTTTATTGAACTATCCGAAAGGGAAAAATTGACAATTAACGAATCGCTTATGCGTAAAGTTTTAGGCGAAGAAATTGATAAAGTAAACCAGCAGTTGCCATCGTTTAAGCGTATTGTTAATTTTGTGATTAGAGAAACTGAGTTTGAAAAAACAACAACTCAAAAAATTAAACGATATTCGAGTAATAATCAATAAATTGTGAAAAATATTCTAAAGGCAGTCCTTTCACGGACTGCTTTCTGAATACCCAACTAATTAAAAATTATGAGTTAAAATGAAAAAACTAAATTTTCCATTGGAAGTATATACTTTTCAAATTGATATTGTTGGACATTTGAGTAATATCATTTATATAGAATGGATGGAAATAGGCAGAATTAAGCTACTTGAAGCAATGGGTTTGCCGGTTACAGAGCTTACAAAAAACGATATTTTTCCAATTCTTGTAAACACAAACATCACCTATAAACAGCCAATATTTTTTGGCGACAAAATCACTGCCGAAGTTTGGATTTCAAAATTGAACGAGGCTTCTGCAATTGTTGAGTTCCGTTTTTATAAAAATGACGGAATTCTTGCAGCCACGGGAAATCAAAAAGGCTTATTTATAACTGGAAGTACGGGAAAGCCATTTCGGTTAACTCCAGAATATCGCAAACCGTTTGAAAAATATTTAGTTGAAGTTTAGTTTAAAGAAGATATTATTTCTAAATTTAACTAAGTTATTTAGTAAAAAATTAAAATTAAAGAGTAATTTATGTTTGTTAAAATTGATACTGATTCAAATCGAAATTTTAAGAATGCACCAACATTTGAATTTCATATTGCAGCTAATTTGCGAAAAAAATATGAGGTTAGTGACGAACTTTTCTCAATTTCGGGTAATGTAATTTTTGCTAATATTGGGCAAGTTAGAAAATTTGTGAACAACTTTAACAAGTTACGACAAGATAACCAAAAAATTAAAGTTAGCGAAGTTAATGCCGCCGGTTTAATTGACGAAATATTCCACTATGTTATACGTAAATACGAGGATGAACTTAGTCCAAAGGTATTTAGCCGTGCAATTGAACATATTGAAAAAACAATTGGCGAAGATGAATTTAGAAAATTGCAGTTTGAGTTTTTAGAATTATTTCCTCCAATTGATGTTTTTAAGGGAAAATCGACAATTTATGATTATTTACGCTCGTTCACTGGTGAAAAATCGAATAAAGAAATAACTCTTGAAGAAATGTTTCTTCTCAATTTTGCAAATATAAATCCAGCTAACGAAAAGCTAAAAGAGCTTTTTGACATAAGTTATTTTACAAACAAGGAATTATTTCAGCAATCTATTGATGTTTTAAAGACATTTTTCCAAAACGAACCACCAATTGGAAGCGAAAAAATGGATTTATTTTCATATCTATTCAAGCCAATTTTGAGCAATCCAATGAGTTTGGAAGAACAATTAGATTTTATTCTTACAAAGTGGGATGTAATTTTACGCGATAAATTTATGAACAGAATTCTTTCAAATAAAGATCTGTTGAAAGAGGAAATAACATTCAGTTTTGGCGGTGGTGGCGGTTCGGCTCCAACAATTGTTCCCAAATATAAGGGTGAATATGATTCCACCGATGGCTTTACTTTGGGAAAATCTCTTTTTAATTATGCCCAAAATGTCAACACTTCATACGAGGAAACAGAACAATTTACTTCGGATATTCATTGGATGCCAAACGTTGTTTTAATGGCAAAAAATGTTTACGTGTGGCTTGACCAGCTTTCCAAAAAATATAAATGCGAAATTAAAAGTTTGTCACAAATTCCAAATGATGAGTTGGAAGAGCTTTCAAGACGAAATATTAACGGACTTTGGTTAATTGGTTTGTGGGAAAGAAGTTCCGCTTCCAAAAAAATTAAGCACATAATGGGCAATATTGATGCGGTTGCTTCTGCTTATTCGTTATGCGATTATCAAATTGCTTGGGATATTGGTGGCGAAGAAGCTTATAATAATTTTAACGAGCGAGCTAAATCGTTTGGAATTCGTTTAGCAAGCGATATGGTTCCAAATCATACAGGCATTCATTCAGATTGGGTGCGAAATCATCCAGAGTATTTTGTACAAGTTTCAGAACCGCCGTTTAATTATTCATTTAATGGCGAAGATTTATCGGAAGACCCAAATATTGAAATCAAAATTGAGGATGGATATTGGGAAAAGCGCGATGCTGCGGTTGTTTTTCGTCGCATTGATAAACGATATAACGATGTTCGTTATATTTATCATGGTAATGATGGAACAAATATGCCTTGGAACGACACGGCTCAACTTGATATGCTTAAACAAGAAGTCCGCGAAGCAGTTATCCAAAAGATTTTTGCTGTTGCAAGAAAGTTTTCAATTATCCGTTTTGATGCTGCAATGACTCTTGCTAAAAAGCATTTTTCGCGTTTGTGGTATCCGCAACCTGGAATGGGTGGCGATATTCCTTCAAGAGCCGACCATGCAATGACTCGTGAGGAATTTGATTCGTTTTTTCCTGTAGAATTTTGGCGAGAAGTTGTTGATAGAATAAATCACGATATGCCTCAAACTCTTTTACTTGCCGAAGCTTTTTGGTTAATGGAAGGCTATTTTGTTCGAACGCTTGGAATGCACCGCGTTTATAACTCGGCTTTTATGCACATGATGATGAAAGAAGAAAATTCAAAATATCGCGAATTAATTTACAATACTCTCGAATTTGAACCAGAAATATTGAAAAGATATGTCAATTTTATGAGCAATCCTGATGAGGAAACCGCTATTCAGCAGTTTGGAACTGACGATAAGTACTTTGGCGTTTTAACTTTGATGATTACTTTGCCAGGTCTTCCAATGTTTGCTCACGGACAAATTGAAGGTTTTACTGAAAAATATGGAATGGAATATAAGCGAGCTTATTATAATGAGGAACCAAAAAATTGGCTTGTTGAAAGGCACGAAAAGGAAATATTCCCAATTTTACGTAAACGTCATCTTTTTTCGGAAGTCGAAAATTTCTGGTTTTATGATTTTTATGACTTAAATGGAAATTTGAACGATAATGTTTTTGTATTTTCAAATATGGATGGCGATGAAAAATCGTTGGTTTTATATAACAATAAATATGATAAAGTTTATGGAAATTTTCAGAAATCAACTCCAAAACTTGTTAAAATTAACGATGACAATAAATTTATTAAAGAGTTAAATGTTACAGAAGCTTTGAATATTAACGGAAATCTCAATTATTTTTACATATTCAAAGATTTATCAGCTAATTTGGAATATTTGTACAAAGGCTCGGATTTATGGCAAAATGGTTTTTATTTTGAGCTAAATGGATTTGAAAGACGCGTTTTTACAAATATTAGAGAATTGGAAGATAAAAACGGTGAAATTTATAATTTGTATTTGGAATTAAATGGAAAAGGTGTTTATTCAGTAAATGAAGTTTTAGATGATAAAAGACTGGCTCCAATTTATGATTCATTCGAAAAATTGTTTGAAGAAGTAGAAATTGAAAATTTTATTGATAAACTAATCTTAAAACCGTTGAAAAAAGGGAAGTTGGAAGTCGAGTTTAAGTCGTTTATTCCAAAACTTGAACTTTTTGTAAACGAAATTGCAAAACACACAGAAATTGAATTTGATTTTCTAAAAATCGAGAAGAGCGTTTTAGCTAAATTTGATGCTGTTAAGGAATTAAATTTATTCATCAAATCAGAAATTTCGGAAGAAAAAAAACGGAATGTTAATCTTTCAAAATATTTTATTTTGAGTGAAGATTCGGATTATTTAGAGAATTCCAAAATATTATTTGCTTGGCTTTTCCTAAATGAAATTGAAGAACAAATTGTAAACAAAAATGATGGAAGGCAATTAATAAGTAAAATTTTGGTCAAAGCGTTCGCAAATCCAATTTACCGAACTGGAAAAGGACACGAAGAAGTTGTAAAAGCAATTTCGTTAATTGAAGTATTATTGGAAGATTACAACACAGCTTCTTTTGGATTAAACCAACAAAAAGTCAATTTTAGCAAGAAAAAGGAAATAAACGAGTATTTGCGAACTGCAAAAAAAGAATTTATCCGTAAATTGTTTGAAGATAATTATGTTCATAGATATTTGGAAGTAAATATTCATCAACAAATTCGTTATTTCAATAAAGAAAGATTTGAAGAATTTGCAAAGTGGATATTAAATATTTTTATGATTAACCGAATTTACAAAACTGATAACGCTGACTTAAAAGAAATGCTTTCGCTTTATTTTCATATTTATGAATATTTGGTTGAGTCTTCTATCGAATCGGGGTATCAACTTGATGTTTTTGAGGATATTTTAATCCATAAAAATATGAACAAATAATTTGCCAAATTTGAACAGCATAAAAAAAATCCTCTCAATTTGAGAGGATTTTTGGTTTTTATCAAATTACTTTTTATTTGGAAGAGAGAAGTTAAATCTGCTTCCTTTTCCAATTTCACTTTCAATCCAAATTTTTCCACCATGCTTTTCAATAAGTTCTTTGCAGAGAATTAATCCAAGTCCAGTGCCAATTTCGTTGTTTGTTCCAACTGTAGTTTTGTGAGTTTCAATTCTAAATAATTTTGAAATACTTTCTTGGCTCATACCAATTCCTGTATCAGAAATTGAAATAACAACCTCATCATTTGTTATTTTAGCATCAATTTCAACTTTTCCACCAGATTCTGTAAACTTAATTGCATTTGAAACTAAATTACGAATTACTGTGCTGCTTGCTTTCGAATCGGCATAAACGAGTGTATTTTCATTAACATTGTTTTTTAGGGAAATATTTTTATTTGTTGCTGTTGTACTTAAAATATCAATAATTTTAGTGATATTTTGATGAACATCAATATTCTCAAAATTATATTCCATTCTTCCTGTTTGAGTTTGTGCCCATTGAAGCAATCCGTCCAAAAGCTCATAAACATTTGAGGATGAATTTTTGATAATTTTAATCAATTCTTTAATTTCTTCCTTTGGTAAATCGTCAAAATCCTCATCCAACATTTCAGATATTCCTAAAATACCACTGAAAGGACCTTTCAAATCGTGAGAAATAATTGAAAAGAATGTATCTTTGTTTGCATTTAGTTCCAGTAAGTTTTTCTCTGATTCTACTAACTTTTTATTTAACTTTTTGAACGAAATTCTACTTCTGGAAATTAAAACCAAAATTATAAGTACAAAAACACCACTTATAACGAGCGCACCTCCAATATATTTGTGCTCCATTATTGTCAATTTTTGAATTTCGTTGTTTTTACGAAGTATCAAATTTTCTTTAGTTTGTTGTTCCGTGTGATTTTTAATCTGTAAACTTATGAACTTTTGAATTTTTTCTTTATTAAAAGTGCTATCTTTTAACGCCGAAGCACTTTTAAAATATTCAAATGACTTAGAAATATTGCCTTTTTTCTCTTCAATTTTGGAAAGCATAAATAAGTTGTCTCTAATTAAAGGGTCGTAACTATTTTGAATTGCTTTTTCATAACTTAGATTTATGTATTTACTTGCCGAATCAATTTTATTAATTTCAAAATAATTTTGTCCGAGATGGTATTCCGAAGTTGCAATTCGGTTGGTGTTGTTTATTTTATGAGCTTCATTTAAGGCTTTTTTAAAGTATGAAAGAGCATTTTTATAGTCCTTCATTTTGTTATAAACATCGCCAATTTGAGTAAAAAAGAAAGAAAACGAACGACTTTCTTTTTCCTTTTTCAACAATGCTTCATATCCAAGTTGATAATACTCTAAAGCTTTTTTGTACTCCTTTTTATCAGAATAGCATTTACCAAAATTTGAATAAGAATAAGAAATTGCACCAAAATCTTGTGCTTTCGATGAAAAATCTAATGCATCAGAATGCCATTTTAGAGCTTCATCATAAAGTTGCCAATCTTGATAAATTATTCCAATATTATTTAAAATAAGCGAGACGCCTTTGTAATCCTTTATCTTTTTCCTAATTTTTAATCCTTTATTATAAAACTCAAGCGCTTCGTTGCTATTTCCTAAACCCCAGTTAGCCGATGCTAAATTATTATAAACACGTCCTAACCAAACACTATCTTTTAAGTCAGTAAATTGAGTTATCGCTTTTTTATAATAATCAATGGTTTCAATATAACTGCCATTTTGCCAATGATAAATACCAATATTATTAAATAAAATAGCTCTTTTTTGGCTGTTGTGTTCAAAATTTAGCGATTCGATTAGATAATTTATAGCAAGCTTCTTGTCAGTTTTATTTGCAATGTCGGATAGTTGTTTAAGGATTTTTACTTTGTTAGAATCAATTTTTGATTCGTTTAAAGCAGATTTTAAGCTGTCAACTTTTGTGTTTTGTGCAATAATAATGAAATTTAAGCTAAAAACACAGAATAAAAGCGATGAAAGAAAAATATTTTTACGGTAAAATGACATTCTATTTTTCATAATTATTGTAAGTTTATAATGAATCAAATCTAAAAAAATAAATGTTAAATAAAAATTTATAAATTAATATTCAAAACTTATTCTCGAAATAATAAAATTTATGTTGAATTGAATAATAATGTTTGAAATACTTTTTTTGTTGTTAAATTGTTAAAAATAAAATTTGAGGATGTTAAGATTAACTTTTAATTAATATAAACTGTATATTTAAAATAAAAATAATAGTCAGATTTAACTCAAAGTGCTATTATAAGTTAAATTCCGACATTATAAATCAAAAATGCCAAATGTGAACAAAATTGTATTTGGCAAAATCAATCAAAAATAGATATAAGGAATACATAAATGGAAATTTCTGAAAACAAAAAAGCTCCACAATTTTCATTACCAGATAGTGATGGAAACATGGTTTCGCTAAAGGATTTTCTTGGACAAAAAGTTATTTTATACTTTTATCCAAAAGATGACACAAGCGGTTGTACAGCAGAAGCTTGCGATTTTAACAATTCGTTAAAAGAATTTGATAAAATTAAGACGAAAGTTATTGGCGTTAGCAAAGATTCGTCAAAATCTCATATAAAATTTAGAGAAAAATATGATTTACATTTTACACTTTTAAGTGACGAATCGACCGAAGTAATTCAAAAATATGGAATTTGGAAAGAAAAAAGTCTTTATGGCAAAAAATATATGGGAGTTGAACGTACAACTTTTATAATTGATGAAAATGGAAAAATTGAGAAGATATTTCCTAAAGTAAAAGTAACTGGTCACGTAAATGAAATTTTAACATTTTTATCCAAATAGTACGAGGTAAAAATGTTATATGTAACCAGAAGAGAAGTCTTTAGTGCTTCGCATAAATTGGAAAATCCCGAATTATCCGCAAATGAAAATGTTGATATTTATGATAAATGCAACAATCCTTATGGACACGGACATAATTACACGCTTGAAGTTGTTGTTGCTGGAAGTGTAAATCCTAAAACTGGATATGTAATTGATTTGAAAAAGTTGAAAAGTATCATAAAAGAAAGGATTATTTCCAAAGTTGACCACAGACACTTTAATTATGAAGTCGATTTTATGAAAGGCATTATTCCAACAACAGAAAATATTGCAGTTGCAATTTGGAAAGAATTAAAAAACGAAATTAATGAAGGAAAATTGTTTTCGGTTAAATTATACGAAACTGAAAATAATTATATAGAATATAAAGGAGAATAGATTTGGATTTACAAAACGTATCAGAAAAAGTGAAAGTCATTTTAACTGAAATAGGCGAGGATACAGAAAGGGAAGGCTTAATTAGAACTCCCGAAAGAGTTGCAAAGGCATACAAATTTTTAACAAAAGGTTACCAACAAAATGTTGATGATGTAATTAACGGAGCCATTTTTGAAGAAAAATATGATGAAATGGTAATTGTGAAAGATATTGATTTTTACAGTATGTGCGAGCATCATATGTTGCCGTTTTATGGGAAGATTCATGTTGCATATATTCCAAATGGAAAAATTGTTGGATTAAGCAAAATTCCACGATTAGTTGAAATGTATGCTCGCAGATTGCAAGTTCAAGAGCGATTAACTCAACAAATTGCCGATGTTTTGCAAGAAAAATTGCAACCAAAAGGAGTTGCAGTTGTAGCCGAAGGATATCATATGTGCATGATGATGCGAGGAATTGAAAAACAAAATTCAATTACAACAACAAGTGCTGTTCATGGAGCCTTCCGTGCCGAAAAAACACGTTTGGAATTTTTGAGCTTAATTTCGAGAAATAGGTTATAATGGACGAGAATCAAAAAATTGTTTGGATTACTGGAGCAAATTCTGGAATTGGCAAGTCAATTACTCATCAATTTGCTCAAAATGACGTTTTATGTCTCGCTTCAGCAAAAAGAGAAGATGCTCTTATTAGAATGAAAAATGAAATTGAATCAATTTCGCACAATATTGAAATATTCCCATTTGATATTTCCAAAACTGACGAAATAATTAAACAATCGAATAAAATTGTTGCAAAATATGACGTTGATTGTCTAATAAATAATGCTGGAATTACAACATTTACTCCAGCCGAAAATGATTCAATTGAGGTAGTAAATTCGATAATTCAAATAAACTTAATTTCTGCAATTGCATTAATTCAAAATGTAATTCCACATTTCAAAAAACGCGGTGGAGGAACAATTATTAATATTCTTTCGGTTGCGGCGACAAAAGTTTTGAAAAATAGTAGTATTTATTCTGCTTCAAAAGCTGGATTATTGGCTTACACAAATGTGCTTAGAGAGGAAGTGCGTAAATACAATATAAAAGTGATAAACATTCTTCCGGGAGCGACGAAAACGCCAATCTGGTCTTCCGAAATGTTAAGCAAATATGCCAATAAAATGATGTCGCCAGAAGATTTGGCTTCGTTTATTTATGGTGTTTATAATTTGGATTCAAACTTGGTGCCAGAAGAAATTACCATAAGACCAATTTGTGGGGATTTATAATTTTGGCAAAAAATTTGTATGGCTGATTAAATTTAAATAATCAGCCATACTTTTTTATTTATCTTCTTTTTGGGAAACCATCACAATCATTGTTTCTTCCTGGACGGTCAAATTTTCCATCTCTATGTAAAAACATAGGGAAGGTTTTTGTCCATTGTTCTTTTTGCGTATCATCAAGTAGATTATAAACATCTAACCACATTGTAGTTTTTGAAAGTTTAATTTTTGCTTGTAATTCGCTGTTTTTGCTTGTTAATTTTAACAATTCTTTTTGATCAATTTTGTTATCAGTCATCATTTTACGAATTACCAATTTGTTTTTTTGAATTTCGTTTTTAGTGTCAATAACAAGATTTTCGTGTTTAAATCTTAAATCGCTCATTTTTGCAACTTGGTCATCGGTTAATTTTAAGTTATCTACCATTCTTTCAAATGGTGCTTTCATACCAAAACCGCCACCAATTCTGTCATCTGGTCCCATTCCGTTTCCACGTCCATTCCCTCCATTTTGAGGTTGGGCAATTAGAGATGTTCCAAAAGCCAATAAGGCTACAACTACTAAATAAAATGCTCGTTTCATTTTTTAACTCCTTTGTTTGTTAATTAAGTTTTCTGGCTCTTTGACATTGCAAAATTAAAAAGGGTTTAAAAGATTAAATATTTTTTTGTAGCTTAAATCTAAATCTTAAATTTTTATTCATTTTAAATCGAATAATCATTTAATTGGAGTTTGAAAACAAAAGCAATAATTTTAGAATAAATTCTGTTTAAAATATCTAAAATGATTAAACCAATTAAAGTTTAAATTTGTCAAAGCAATAGTTAAATTGAATTATGGAATTTGTGGAAGATAAAGTTTTAGTTAAAGAGTTTCTCAATGGAAATGAAATTGCATTCAAAAAGCTTGTTGATAAATATTCCAAAAAAATTTATTGGCATGCTCGTGGAATGTTAAATAATCATTTTGATGCCGATGAAGTAACTCAAGAAGTAATAATTGTTCTTTATAAAAAATTGCATACTTTTAATTTTGAGTCAAATTTATACACTTGGATTTATAGAATAACTTCCACAAGAACGTTAAATTTTATTAGAATGAAGAAAGTGAAGGAGTTTTTTTCAATTTCGGATGAAAAATATGACGAAATTAGGTCAGAAAGTAATATTCAAGACGATTTTGAGCATAAAGATGAAATTAAAAGAATTGAGCAAGTTTTACAGAAAATTCCAACAAAGCAAAGAGAAGTATTTGTAATGAAAAATTTTGAAGAATTAGATTATAAAGAAATATCTGAAATTACTGGAAAAAGTGTTGGTGGATTAAAAGCAAATTATTTTCACGCTCTAAAGAAAATAACGGAGTTATTAAATGAAAAAAATTGATAAAATTAGTGAAATTGAATTTTTGGAAAAGGAATTATCACAAAAAATTGATATTTATAAGAATTTCCAAAATTCAGATGCAAATAAAACATATTTTAATTCGTTAAATGTGAAAGTTTTAACCAAATTAGAAGACAAAAAGCAACCAATTTTTCAAATCAATCCATCATTTGGATATGCTTTTGTATTTTTAATTAGTTCTTTAGTTTCGTATCAGTTTATTGATTTTAGCAATAAAGTAACGTTAACAAATACCGACTTCCTATTTTCAGAATCTTCAACATGGCTTGAAGAAGAAGAATTTTTATCAAGCGTTTTGGATGAAAATATTGAATTAGATTATGTAAATTACTTAAATAATGAAATAGATTATTCAAGCAGTCGGTTTATCAATTATGAGTTAAATCAACTTTCGGATGCCGATTTTGATGAAATTTATGACAATATCAAAGACAAAAAAATATTTTAGGAGTTATTATGAAAAGGAAATTAAATATGAGATTTCTAATAAAGTCAGCAATTGTAACATTTAGCATTATTTTAATATCTAATTTCAATAGTTATGCTCAACGCCCAGATAAAAAAGGTGATATGGGCAAAATGCATAGCAAAATTGAACAGTTGGAAAAGATTAAATTAATTGAATTGCTTAATTTAGATGAACAAACGACTCTAAAATTTTTTGCAAGAAGAGATGAGCATCGTGATAAACAACATGTTTTAATAGACAAACGAGATAATTTATACGATATGCTAAATGAAAATCTTAAGTCAAATAATGAAATAAATTATAAAAGTAAAATATCAGAAGTTTTTTCTATCGAAAAAGAAATGATAGTTCAGAGAGAGAAATTTTTTAATTCTTTAAAAGATATTCTTACTGAAAAGCAAATTGCGCAAATTATTGCATTTGAATCTAATTTTAGAGATGAAATGCGACATCAATTTATAAAGCAGGGCGAAAAACGTCGCTAATATTATTTTTATTGTCAAAAATTATTTCTTAGGAAGTAAAAAAGTGGGAACAATTTTGAAAATATATTGTCAAAACCAAAATTGTTAAATCCACTCAAGGTAAAAGGTTGATTTTTTAGTTTTGCTCTTGTATCTTTGTCATTCTAATTTGCGGAAGTGATGAAATTGGTAGACATGCTATCTTGAGGGGGTAGTGCCTTCTGGGCATGCGGGTTCAAGTCCCGCCTTCCGCACAAGGTTTTTTTTATAAAATAATTTAGGAAATATTTATGAACAAATTAAGCATATCGATTCTTTCAGTACTTATTTTTATAAGTTCGCTTCTTGTTGCACAAGAAATGAACAAAGACGCAGCTGTTCTTTATAATGATGGCAATAAATTGATTAAATCTGGGCAATATGATGGAGCAATTTCTAAATATAAATCCGCAATTGCCATACAAAAACATCCAAATATTTACTACCAAAAAAGTATTGCCGAAAAAAAAATAAATAAGTTTCAAGATGCTGAAAAATCTCTGCTTGAATGTGTTAAATTAAATCCAGGTTTTGTTGCTGCTTATAGCGGACTTGGAACAACATATTATTCATTAAAAAATTACCAAGCAGCTATAGATAATTTCAATAAATATTTAGAAAAGACTGATGATAAAAAAGGGAAGTCAAAAATTCAAAAATTTATTGGTCTTTCATATACACAATTAGGACAAGAAGCTAAACGTGACGGAAAATATCCACAAGCAATTACGTTTTTAAATCAAGCAGTTGAAAATTATAAATACGATTCAGCTTATTTAACACTATCTGAATTATATATTGAACTACGTGAGTTTCAAAATGCTTTAATGGCTGCTGATAACGCAATAAACAATAGAAAAGAAATTTCTCCAGGTGCTGGTCATTACTATAAAGGTTTAGCGTTTAAGGGTCTTGGAAATAAAGAAAAAGCTAAAGAAAGTTTTAATGTTTCAATAAAGGATAAAACTTATAAAGCAAGTAGCGAATATGAGTTGAAACAGTTGGATAAATAAAAATTAAAAGCCCTAATTAAAAAATTAGGGCTTTTTTTTGCATAATTATAAAATGCTGAATAAAACATTTAGTCTAACGTGAGTTGAATTTAACGCATCACCATCACTTAAAAGAGTATTCATGTTATAATGACCAGATAAATCCAAATTAATCACTGGAAGTAATTTAAAATAAATTCCAGCTCCAACGCCTAACCCAGTTTTACTTTCGGCTTCGCTAACTGTAAAATCATTCATAGTTGTTTCACCAAAAGAGGTGTATAAAAGTTCACCTGCTAAATATGGTTGAACTGGTCCAGGTATTAACGTAAATTCAGCACCAATTCCGATAGAAAGAAAACTTGATTCGGTTGTTACAGTTGTGCTGGTAATTGGTTCTGTATATTCGTTCGATAATGGATTATTGTAAATATTTGCAGCAAATTGAATAGGTAAAACTGGAAGACTAACAAGCAATTTTCCGCCATAGTGAATTCCAGAATTTAAATTAAGCGCATCTTCAGCAGTGAAGCTATTATCGCCAGTTAAAGCCGTATAACCGCCACCGATTCCAAAACTTATTGACTGTCCTAGAGTCAAAGTAGTAAAAAGAGCAGATAATAAAATTGTGAACAAAAGTTTCTTTTTCATATTTACCTCGTATGTTTGTTAGTGAATTTATTTCCAAATAATTAAAATTTGATTTGAAAAAATTAAGCAATATAAATTGATTAAAAAAGTACTTATTGAAAAAAATAAAACTTAAATAGCTTAATATTTGTTGTGTTTTATTAATTTTCTTCCAAACTTGTAATTCTGAGATGAAACATTATTTGTTGTTCTAATGTTAATCATCGATTAAGTTAAAATAATTTCTCAAAATATTACTCTATTTTTCGTTATTTTTGATTGATTTATTGACGAGAGTTATTCACAAATATTGAGTAATTCTACTTAACTTTAACTTTGTTTCACTAACAGAAAATTTCGGTAATATTTGTGTATGAAAACAGCTATTAAGATTTTAATAATTTCAATTATCTCGCTTTCTTCTATTTTTGCGCAAAATGAAAGTGACTTTTCGCAAGCAATGGAAATGTACAATTCAAATCATTTTATTGAAGCTCGCGAAAGATTCTTGCGTATTTGTTTAGTGGAAGACATTGATGAAAATTTAATTGTTTCATCAAAATATTATGCCATGGATTGCCTTCTTAAAATGAATCTTATGAATGGTGCAATTCAAGAACTTGAACATTTTATCGATAAATACAGATTTTCAAATTTTAGAGTTGAAGCGATTTTCAAATTAGGAACTTCCTATTTCCAAGTTCAAAACTATGTGCAAGCCCGCGAAAAGTTTTTAATTTTAATAAATGAATATCCAACATTCGAAAAAGTTGGCTTAGCTTATTATTGGGTTGGACAATCTTATGCTAATGAAAATAAGTTTATCGAAGCCGAAGAATTTCTTTTAGAAGCTGTTTCAATTGATAGATATAGTAGTAAAATAGATTTTACAATCTATTCGCTTGCATATATTTATGAGCGACAGGAAAAATATGTTAGTGCAGTTACATATTATGACGAATTATTGGCTTTTTATCCCGAAAGTGAGTTGTTGTCAAGTGCTCAACTAAGAATAGGTGGAAGTTATTTTAAACTTAAGGAATATGAGAGAGCTATTCTTGAGCTAACAGATCCTTTAATTGACGAACTTTCTGAAAAAGAGCAAATTGAAGCAGGTTATTTATTGGCAAATTCGTATCTCTATTTGGGAAAATATGATAAAGCGGAAGAAACTTACCGAAATGTGCTTTCGAAAAATTCTTCTGCAGATATTGAACGCGAACTAAAGTTTGGAATTGCCTGGGTAAATTTCCAACAAGGCAATTATGAAAAGGCATTTACCGAGTTTAGTGATTTATCTAAAAATCAAATTGGTGATTCTTTATCAATAAAAACACTTTATTGGCAAGGAGAATGTAAAAGGTATTTAGGCGATTTGGATGCGGCAGAAAAAATTTACAACACTTTTCTCGATAAATATAGCACAAATAGTTATACCGACGCTGTTAGACTTTCAGTAGGAATAATTCAATATAATAGAAAAGAATACAAGGAAGCATCCAAAAATTTGAGCGTTGTATCTTATTCCAACAATAAACAATACAAAAGTAGAGCTTTAATTCTTCTTGGCGAAATTAATCTTGAATATGAAAATTATAAAGAAGCGGAATTATATTTTGGGAAAGCGTTAAAAATACCTTTGCTTTCGCAAGAAATTTCAAATAGGGCTATTTTAGGACTTGCAGTTTCGCAGTATTATATTGGAAATTATTCCGATGCAATAATGAATTTAACCGATTTAACTGTTAGAGCAAGCAATTTTGAAAGTAGAACGGTTCATTTTTATTTGGGCGAAGCGTTTTTTGCTTCAAATGATTTTAAAAGTGCGCAGCAACATTATTATCGTGTTGATATTGGAGACGATTATATTGGTCAAGCTGCACTTTATGGTATGGCTTATTCGTATTTTAACTTAAAAGATTATGGAAATGCGGTTTATTATTTCAAGGATTATATAGCAAAATTCAAAACAAAAGGGCATTATATTGATGCTATGTTGCGACTTGCGGATAGTTATTTTGGGATGAAAAATTTTGACTTAGCAAGTGCTGAATACAAAAAATATTTTGATAAATATTCTGAAAGAACTGATAATGATTTCGTTTTATTCCAATATGGACAGTCATTATTTAAGTCTGGAAATAGTGATGAGGCAATAAATAAATTCCATTTGTTGTTAAAGCGTTATCCAAAATCTAATTATCAAGATGACGCACGTTATTTAATTGGATGGATTCATTTTCAGCAAAGAGATTTTAGTTTGGCAATTATGAATTATAAAAAATTGATTTCCGATTTCCCAAAATCTTCGATTGTACCAATTGCTTATTACTCAATTGGTGATTCCTATTACAATGTTTCAAAATATGATTCCGCAATTGTATATTATCTTAAAATAATAAATGATTATCCAAAAACGGCCTCAGTTTACGATGCAATGAATGGAATTCAATATTGCTATCTTGCTTTGGACAAACCAGATGACGCCGTTGCGTTGATAAATAGCTACATAATTAAATATCCTCATCTTGAAAATAGTGACCGAATTTTGATGAAAAAAGGCGAAATTTATTACAGTTTTGGAAATTTCAAAAAAGCAATGAACGGATATTCTGAAATGATTAACTTTTATCCAGAAAGCGAGTTGGTTCCAGAAGCTCTTTATTGGATGGGGAAAAGTGCTCTTTTATTAAAGGAAAAGAATGAAGCTTCTGAATACTTTAATGAAATTATCAATAAATACATTAAATCAAATTATGGAATTGAAGCAATTGTCGAATTAGGTAAAATTCATTCCGAAAAAAAGGATTTTAGTAGTGAAATTGCATTATACAAAAAAGTATTACCATCAATTTCAAAATCCTCTAAAGCCGAAGAAGTTTTATTCTTGCTTGGGGTTGCGTATGCAAATAACAAGGATTTAACAAATGCCTATAAAACTTTTGATGAAATTGTAAAATATTACGATAAGACGTTGTTTTCTGATAAAGCTAAAATTGAAATAGGAATTTTGGAAATTACCAATGGACGGTTTACAAATGCTGAAACATTTTTTAGTGAAGTTGCCGAAAATAGAAGTGATGATATTGGTGCAAAAGCTCAATATTATCTTGGCGTTTCAAGATTTGAGCAGAAAAAATATGATTCCGCAATTTCTGCTCTTGTAAGAGTTAGAACAGTTTTTGTTTCTTATGATGAATGGTTTACTAAATCACTTATTAAACTTGGTGATAGTTACTTAAAAATAAACGATGTTGTAAACGCAAAAAAAATGTATAGAATGGTTCTGCAAAAGCATCAATATGACGAATTGGGTGCTGAAGCTAAACAAAAATTAAATAAAATTTAGAAAAATTTATGAAAAATATTAAAAAAATAGTCACATTTTTTATAGTGCTAAGTTTGTGCAGTGCTTCAATCTTTGCGCAAGATAAAAATCCAAACCAAAGTATTGAGTTACCAGCATTTGTAATTACTGGAATTCAAGCCGTAAATATTCCAATTTTGGAAAAGAAAAAATCGGAATTTGTACCAATTCTTAATCAAAATTTTCTAATTCCAAATTATAATTCGGAAGATTTTACATTAACGGATAATTCAACTCCAATTAAAAAGGAAATGGAGTTAAAAAATGAAGTAGTAAATTACAATGGATTGCTTCAAATGGGGGCTGGATTGCAAACATTACCTATTGGTGATTTATACCTTGGGTTTAATAAATCAAGCTATCTTTTTAATTCGCACGTTTTTGGAAGTGATATTAGAAAATATCTTCCTTATGCAGGTTACAATATTTCGGGTGCAGAAGCTAAATTAAATTATTTCATAAACCCTAATTCAGCATTTTTGCCTGGATTATCTTTTGGGGTTGAAGGTAATTTTATTCGTGATTTATACTATTTTTACGGAACCGCAACCCCAAGTAAATCACGAGAAAATGAATATTATGGCGGAAAAGTGTTCTTCTCAAATCAATTGAATAGAAATCTTAAATATGGAGTCGATTTTAATCTTAATTACCTTAACATGAAGCTGGATGGAGTTTTTGAAGATTTAATGGGAGGGAATGGTTTTATAGATTACAAATTTGGTTCTTTCGGAATTAGTGGAAAAGCTAATTATCAAGTTCAAAAAATCAATGATAATTCAATAAACTATACTAGAGCCGATTATTTTAACACAAGTGCTTTTTTCCATATTGCAAGTTCAAAAACCTACGAACTTAAAATTGGTGCAAATTACTCACAATTAGATACAAATAATTTATTTTCACCAAATGCAATTCTCTCTATTTTTGTCGAAAAAGGTGTTGCGCTTTTTATTTCGTATGAAGGAAGTTCAGAGTTTGTAACAACTAAAGATTTGTTAAATGAAAATCGTTTTTTTGAAAAAAATACGGCAAGCATTTTTACAAAGCGTCTTTCGGATATTAAAGTTGACATAAAGTATGATTTTTCAGATGTTTTTGAGATAAATGCTGGTTTTCATTCCGCAAAATATGATAATTACCACTTCTTTGAAGATTTGAATAATGACAATAAATTTAACCTCGTTTTTGCAAATGATATTAGTGAATTGGGTGGATTTTTGAATATGATTATTAATGCAAAAGAGTTTGGTGAGTTTTTTGCTAATTTCAAATTTCAAAGTGTAACTGATTCAAGTGGATTAAAAATACCATATAAACCAGCGTTAAACGCAGATTTTGCTTATGGATATATGATGAATTTTGGATTGTATTCTAAAGTAAAATTGAATTATTCAAAATACTCATACACAAATTTGGCAAATACACAAACAATTCCAACATACATTAATTTAGGAATATTTCTAAAATATCGATTATTTAATAGTTTAGCCTTAACATGCGATTTCCAAAATATTCTTGGAAGAAAAGATTTTCGACTAAAAGGTTATGAAGAAAAACCACTTGATGTAATTGTTGGAATTGAATACAGATGGTGAAAAATTATTTCCTAATAATTTGGAAAAAAAATGAATAAAGAATCATTCAAAGAAATAATATTAGAAATTTTAAGAAGCGATAGCGATGATGTATTTAACTCGTTTCTCAAGAAAGTTTCTGAATTTTTAAGTGGAAATAAAACGCTAAAACTTAGTGGAATTGGACATTTTCAAGTAAAAAGAGAACCACTTTCCAGAATGGAACGTCGCGGCGATGAAAGTGAAAAGGAAATTCTCATATTTTTGTCAGAAGGTGAAATTTCTGAAGAAAAAATATTGTCATTTGAAATAGAGGGAAAATCAAATATTTCTGATAATTTAACAGATTCGGTTTTCAATATTGGTATAAACCGACCGACTGTAATTTCGGAATCGAATGAATTTGATTCACAAAGTGAATCGCGAATTCTTGAATTTATTGAAAGTGGTGATTTGCTCGAAAATTTTGATTTGCTTAATAATGTCGATTTTTTATCAATCAAAGCGGAAAGCGATGAACCGCCATCCGAGAGGAATGAAATTGAGTTTAACACAAAGGATATTTTTATTGGCGAAGAATTTGATTCATTGGAATCTGGTGATTTAGTAACAGAAGTGAAAATTAATAAAGATTTTATTCTTGATGATTCAGAATTTGATGATGAAGGATTAGATTTAAATAGTGATGGTTTGGATGGACTTGACGATGAAACAAATCAAAATATTGATGAAATCCTACACGACGAAATTGATACCAATGAGTTTGAAATTATTGGAAGCAAGCAGGAAAACAAAATGAATGAAGTTAATCCTTTTGATGAATTAGAAAACTATATAAAAGAAGATAATATTGACGAAGCACAAAGTATTTTGGATGAAACACCAGAAGAAATAATTGAAGAAAATCCAATTCAAGAGAAAAAAGATAAAAAAACAACGAAACCGATAGCAAAGTTAAAAAAGCGTGAAAGTTATTCTGATGCGAGAAAGAAATCAAATGGATTTTTCAAAAATCCGATTTTGTATATTGCATTAGTAATTGCAATAGTTGCAGTTGTTGTTGTGTTCTTTGTTCTTCCAAAATCGGAAACATTATTTAATGAAACTTCAGAAACAATTGAGTTAAATAAACCTGGAAATATTGATTCATCAATGACCGATTCATCAAATTCGAATAGTAAAATTGATTCTGCCGTAAAAGCAATTGAAAATATTCCTCAAAAAGAGCCAACTGCGGCAGAAAAAATGGCAGAAATTAGAAGATTGGAAAGTGAAGAAAATAAATCAACAAAAAATGAAACTATTCCAGAAACAAAGAAAGAAATTCCACAAGAAGTTAAAAAAGAAATAAAAAAAGACGAGAAAGAACATGTTAAAAAGGAAACAAAACAGACAGGAAAAGAGTTAAATAAAACTGAAACTACAGTAAAAAGTTTATTTAGAGAAATTCCGAATGACAAAACTGTTACTGACAGAATTTATTTTGATGGAAGAAAATATACAGTTCAAATATCATCTTGGAAAAGTGCCACAACGGCTGAAAAAGAAGCAAGCAAATTAAAAAAACGTGGATTTGAGGCTTTTGTTGTAAAAGTTTTTGTTCCAGCAAAAGGTAGTACGTGGAACAGAGTTCGTATAGGATATTTTAACTCGGTAAAAGAAGCTGAAGAATTTTTAAAGAAAAATACATTTTAAAAGGAAGAAAATGAGTTTATTGGATGTTTTTTTAAAGGGTGGTTGGGTAATGATTTTTATTCTATTATCTTCAATAATAACAATTGCTATTATTGTTGATAGATTATGGGCATTAAAAAAATCACGGTCAAATGTACCAGCATTTTTGGTTAAAATTAGAACTTTGTTAAAAAAGAACGATATTAGTGGGGCTGTAAGTGTTTGTCTTGAAGATAAAACACCAACTTCAAATATTGTTAAAAAAGGACTTAAAAAAATTCAATTTGGCCACGAAAGAGTAAAAGAAGCTATTGAAACAGCTGGTAGACAAGAAATTAATAAATTGGAAAAAGGATTATCAATTCTTGCAACAATGGCAGGCGTTGCTCCATTACTTGGATTTTTAGGAACTGTAACTGGAATGATATCTGCATTTATGCGAATTGAGGATTTACAAGGTGCGGCAAATCCAAGTGATTTAGCAGGCGGAATTTGGGAAGCATTAATCACAACTGCTTTTGGACTTGCGGTTGGAATAATTGCTTATTCGTTTTATAACTACTTGGTTAATGCAATTAACAAATTTGTACTCGATATTGAAATTGTTTCAAACGATGTTGTGGATATTATTGAAGAAATGAAAATTTCTAAAAATCAATCTAATTTTGATGAGGAATAAATGAAATTTGAGATGCAAAATAAACCTCTCACAATTTTTCACTTTTCTTCTTTGACTGATATTGTGATGTTATTGCTAATTTTCTTTTTACTCACTTCGCAATTTGTAATTCAAACTGGAGTTAAAGTACAGCTTCCTGGAGCTGTGAATAACGAGCAAACAGTTCCAACAAGAATTGTAATTTCTATTACTGAACAAGGTAAAATTTATGTTGGAGCCGATGAGGTTGATTTAGGAACGCTTTCATTAAAATTGGAAACCACAAAGCAAAATGTTAAAGAAGAAAATCTTATAATTAGAGCAGATAAATTGGCTAAAATTGACTTAGTAATAAAAGTTATTGACGCTGCAAAGGGTGTTGGAATTAACAAATTTACTATCGAGACTGAGAAAGAAATATAATGTTTTGGAAAAAATCAGAATATAACTCCACACTCATTTCAATCCTTTTTCATTTAGGTTTATTAGCCCTTCTTATGGCGTTTAAAATTTCACCAAAAGTTGATTTAAGCGAATATGTTACAATTGGTTTTGGAAATGTTGGAAATTCAAATTCAGCTGGTGCAATTAAACAAACTGAACCACAAGATGAGGTGATTGAAACTAAAAAAGAAAATGAAATTGAAATTCCAAAAGTTCAAAACTATGATGAAACAAACGATGTAGCTTCTGCTAAATTAGACGAAAAAAATGAAAAAGCAGAAAAAGAGACCGAAAAAGCATCACGAAATGAAGGTGTTGAAGATGGAGTAGGAAATTTTGGTTTTGAACTCGATTTTGGTGGAAAAGGACAACGGAAAATTTATAGTTATATTATTCCACCATATCCACCTGGTGTTTCAAAAGAAATTGATGTAAAACTTCAATTCACAATAATGCCAGATGGTTCGGTTGGAAGGATTTTCCCAATTCAAAAAGCAGATGCTCGCTTGGAATCGGTTGCTATGAATTCGTTAAGACAGTGGCGATTTGAAGCATTACCAAAAGGAATTGTAGGAAAGCCTCAAACTGCAGTAATTACATTTCCATTTAGATTGCGTTAAAAGTTATTCCATATTTTTGTTTCGCGAATTGAGTATTTGAACGCCGATAATTCCACCCAAAATTCCGAAAATTGTGTTCATAATTAGATTATTTACAAAAAGTGAAATAATATATACTGTAGAAAAACCACTTGAAGTAATATTATCCACAATACCACCTAAAATTTTAATTACTTCTTCTTTTGTTAAATCGTCAACTGGAAATGAGTTTATTGTTTCAACTAATTGAGGAAAAGTTATAACAAAATCATTTTTATGAGTGATTAATGTTATTAAAAAATCGAAAAAAGTGCCAAAAAATGCTGCAACTAAGCCTGTAATCAATCCAAAAATTAAACCTTTTTTTATGTCCAATTTCTCATAATTGTTATTTGCTTTTTGATCTAACATAAGTGAAAAAAAAGCGGCAAGTGGAAGCAATAAGCAACATCCAAGACTTTTAATAACTGGAACAACCATCAAAACACCAGCAACAAAGCCAAAAATTATTGGGGAAATATACTTTTTATTCATTTTTCTCAATTAATATTTGAAAACCATTGTAAATATATACAATTCCAACTAAACCAAAAACAAATCCGCTTCCAAAAGCAATAATTTTGGAATAATTGTAAACTCCAATTGAATATAAAAAAACATCAATCAACATAGGAAAATATGCAAAAAGCATTAATTTACCACTTTTTAACTTTAGTTTTAGAACAAACAAGAGAATGAACGAAGAAATAAATCCGCCAATATAAATTCCGCTACAACGCGCGCAAACAAGAGTACTGTAATTATCAAAAATAATTAACTTTTCAACTTGCTGATGACAAACAGTTGAGTAAATTCTGCTCAAAAAAGGATAAGCATACGAAAGTTGATTAAAATAGGGGATTATGAACTCAATAAAAATTCCTAAAATCCAAAGAAGAATTGAAAAAGAAATGACAAATTTGGCTTTTAATGACAAAATAGCTTCTCAATTACAAAATTGAATAAATCAAAATACGCTTTTCTGTTAGTAGGTATAACTTTCTGCTAAACAAAATTGCTTCAATAATGCTTTCATCTGTTGGAATATTATTTGGAGTTATATTTCTAAAATTTGTGATTGGATTTTTCAAATTTTGGTAATAGAGTGAATCTGTAGAATTTAGAATTAAATTGTTATAAGTTATATTTAAATTTTGTGCTTCAAAATCATGTTTTAATTTAAATAATCCCATTCCATATTGGTCAAAAATGTTCAAAAAGTTATTATCTAACACAAAAATTTTTGAATCTTGCGAAAGTGCAATTTGCGAAGGATTTTCGAGAGTAAAATCACCAGAACGATAATTCCCAAATTCTAAATTAAAATTGCCTGATGAATAATATTTCAAAATCCGACTGTTTTCTGAATCGAGAATAAAAATATCATTTTGAATTGATGTTACGCAACTTGCTGGATATTGGAAACCTTCGAATTCGTTTGATTCTAAATCAGTTTTAATTAAAAAGAGGAAGTTCAAATCCTTATCAAAAACTTGAATTCTGTGATTATTTTTATCTGTTACATAAACTCGCAAATCAGTAGCAAAAATATCAACTGGATAATCAAATGCGGAATTATTCCAACCATAACCACCAATTTTTTGAATAACTTTATCAAGAGTATCCAATTTTACTACTTCATTATTTCCATTATCGGAAATATAAAAAAATCCACTTGGCGTTACAGAAAATGCGGAAGCAGACTTAAAAGAGCCAATTTCGCCATTAAAAATATAGTTTTGGGCAAAAACCGAAGTGCTAAAAAAGAGAAACAATATTTGTATTAATTTTCTGTGCATGTGCTAATATAATTAGAAGTTGAGTTTAATTCAAAATTAAGCTAAAGTTTTGTTTAGAACAATTCATTTTACGTTGGCGTAGAACAGATTTGCAATCTGTGTTTTGAATTATTTGATTCTGTATGACTATAAAATTTCGAATAGTTTTCCAAATCCTAAAAAATATTGTAAATTTGAATGCAATTAAAACAACATAAGAGAAAGAAAAGAAATGAATAAATATAATAAGCACATTTTTATTTGTGAAAATATAAGAGAAGAAGGAAGTCCAAAACCAAGCTGCGCCCGACATGGTGGAAGTGAAATTAAGGAAAAATTCAAAAGCAGATTAGCTGAATTGGGTTTGGGAAGCAGTATAAGAGCAAATTCTTCTGGATGTCTTGGCAATTGTAAAAATGGTCCAGTTGCGGTTGTTTATCCACAAGGCACTTGGTACGGTAAATTAACAGTTGAAAATGTTGAGCAAATAATTCAATCGGATTTAATAAACGGCGTTGTAGTAAGTGAGTTAGAGCTAAAAAATGAGTAAAAAATCTGAAAGCGAAAGATTAAAAAGCATAATTGACTTACTCAAAAAGGAATATCCAAAAATTAAAATACAATTGGATCATTCATCACCATTTGAATTGCTAATTGCAACAATGCTTTCGGCTCAATGCACCGATGCGCGAGTAAATATTGTTACAAAAGCTTTATTCCAAAAATATAAATCGCCAAAAGATTATCTAAAAGTTCGCCAAGAGGAATTAGGAAAAGATATATTTTCAACTGGATTTTATAACTCAAAATCAAAAAATATTCAAGCTTGTTGCAAAAAGTTAATAGAAGAACATAATGGCGAAGTTCCAAAAGATTTTGAAAAGTTGGCAAATTTATCAGGTGTTGGAAGAAAAACCGCTTCGGTTGTTGTAGGAAATGCGTTTGGAATTCCAGCAATTGCCGTTGACACACACGTAATTCGCTTAACAAATTTGCTTGGATTTGTTAAAACAAAAGATGCTACAAAAATTGAAACAATCTTGAAAAAGTTGCTTCCAGAGGAAGAATGGGTAAATTTTACGCATTATATAATTTCGCACGGAAGAAAAATATGCATTGCACGCCGTCCAAAATGTTTGGAATGCGTTTTGGTTGATTTTTGTCCAAGTAAAAATGTTGATTAATTATATTTATAAAGTGAGATTAAAATGGAAAAAGAATTAAATCGCGACGAATGTTTAGCAATTTTAAAAGAATACACACAAAACGAATCGTTATTAAAACACGCATTCGCAGTTGAAACTTGTGTTTTGGCGTATGCAAAAAAGTTTGGCGAAAGCGAAAAATATTGGGGCAATGTTGCGTTACTTCACGATTTTGATTATGAAAAATTTCCAACTGCGGAAGAACATCCTTATAAAGGAAATGAAATATTGGAAAATCTTGGATTTAGTGAAGAATTTAGAACTGCAATTATGTCGCATGCAGAATATACAGGAATTAAACGCGAAACAAAATTGCAAAAAACTCTCTTTGCATGCGATGAACTTGCTGGATTTATAACCGCCGTTGCATACGTTCGTCCAAGTAAATCAGTTGATGAAGTGGAGGTAAAATCGGTTAAAAAGAAGATGAAGGATAAAGGATTTGCACGAGCTGTAAATCGCGAAGAAATTATACAAGGTGCTGAAGATTTGGGAATTCCGCTAGATGAACACATCCAGTTTTGCATTGATGCAATGAAAAGCAACAAAGAACTTTTAGGATTATGAAAAAGTTAAATCTTTTTGAAAAAAACTATATAATTCCTTTTTTCTTAGTTCTTATTACGCTTATTTCACGAATATTTGTAGCTGAAAAATATTTTTTCGGGTATGATTCCATAAATTATGCTTTAGGCGTTATTGATTTTTCGCTTAAGGCGACGCGTCCTCATTTGCCAGGTTCGTTTCTGTTTGTAAAATCAATTGAAGCGATAAACTTGATTGTTGGCGATATACATCAATCGTTTTTAATTTTATTAAATATATTTTCTGTGCTTGCAGTTTGGTTATCCTATTTTGTTTTTATAAAAATTTTCACTCCCCAAAAAGTAATTTATCTAATTGTTTTTCTAATTTTTAATCCAATGGTCTGGTTTTATGGTTCGGTGACTGAAATTTATGTTTTTGATTGGTTTTTTGCTTCGCTGATACTATTTATTTCATTCCAAAAACGAGCTACTTATATTTTGCCAATCGTTTTTGGAATTTTTAGTGGATTTAGATCATCATCGGCTGTTTTGCTATTACCATTTTATTTTTACCTTTTATGGAACGAAAAGCTGATAAATTGGAGCAAATTGTTCGTATTTGTTAGTTTTGCTTTGGTTTTCTGTTTGTCATGGTTTCTTCCACTAATAAATTCAGTTGGTGGAATCAAAGAATATTTCTTTTTGTTTTCTACCAACAACCCAATGGAATCTATTTCATTTGGACAGAATATTTTTAGATTATCTTCAATAATGGTCTATTTTGTAATTCCATTTTCTTTTTTGCTATTTGCTAAAAGGGGAAATCAGTTAATTGATAAAGCAGAAATAATCAAAATAATGTTTCTGATTATTCCATCATTATTGTTTTTTGTCCTTTCGCATTATTCAAAAGGTTATGCACTTATAATTATTTCACCAATTGTTATTTTTGTCGGAATTTTACTACGTGAAAATTATAGATGGCCACTAACTATTGCAATTTTAGCAGAAATAGCAATATTTCTGTTTCTTCCAACAAATGAAACTTCGCTTGAAAGTAAAATAAATCCTAAAGTTCGCAAAAGTGGAATTACACAAATTTGGTTTGATAGAACATTTTCGGATTATAGTTTAACTTTAAGTGAAATTAGTTTGAGAGATAAATCGTTAAATAATTTGATTTATTTGATTAAATCTACAAAAAGTGACAGAATATTTTTAGACCCAACACTTTCACATTTTGGAAGACCACTTCAGTTTTACTTTCCCCAAATAGAAATTCTGTCGGTTGATTTTAAAAAATCAAAAAGCTACATTCAATTTATAAATAAAGAAGTAAATCAAATATTTATTAAAAATTATTCTAAAAACGATGTTTTAATAGCTCGAAAAGATTTTTACGATAATTATTTGTCGAATTTTAAGCCAGAAATTACAGAAGATAATCTTATTGTTTTGTCGAAAACTGACAATTTGCATTCCGTTTTTGAGAGTATTGTTGATTCATTATTTGTGAGAAATTAAATTCTAAAGAAGTTCAAACCACATTTTATCAACAAATTGATGCAATAATTTTAGATGAAATACGAAGTAATATTTTTTGTTGTTTTGAGTAATTATACTTATTGATTATTTTGATGTTATGAATAAAGGAAATATTTTAATAATAGATGATGAAGCAGAAATTAGAAATCTGCTTTCAAAACTGCTCCAACTTGAAGAGTATTTTACTTTTTGTGTGGAAACAATAAGTGCGGGACTCAAAATACTGGAAGAAGAAGAAATTAGTGTAATAATTTTAGATGTTCGGCTTCAGAATATTAATAGCATTGATTACATTCCAAAAATTAAAAGCATTTCTCCTTTAACAGAAATAATTATGTTAACAGCTTATGGTAAAATTGTTGATGGAGTTAACTCAATTAAACTCGGCGCTTTCGATTATATTACAAAAGGAGATGATGACGATAAAGTTTTACCCACAATTGAAAAGGCGTTTGAAAAAAACAGACTTTCAACACAATTAACTAAACTTAGAAAAAAGATTTCGACAAAATATAGCTTTGATAATATAATTGGTAGTTCTTCCAAAATTAAAGATGCAATAGAACTTGCTAAAAAAATAACTTTTTCGGACACCACAGTTTTGCTAAAAGGTGAAACTGGAACTGGAAAAGAGATTTTTTCTCAATCAATTCATTATAATAGCAACAGAGCGGACAAGCAATTTGTGGCTATAAATTGTAGTGCAATTCCAAATGATATTTTGGAATCGGAACTTTTTGGATATAAAAAAGGAGCTTTTACTGGAGCTAATTCCAACAAAAAGGGACTTATTGAAGAAGCTGACGAAGGTACATTGTTTTTAGATGAAATTGGCGAAATGGCTTACAATCTTCAAGCAAAGTTATTGCGAGTTTTAGAAACAAATACATTTATTAAACCTGGCGACCAAAAAGAAACAAAAGTTGATATTCGAATTATTGCTGCTACAAATATTGACCTCGAAAAAGCAATTGCTGAAGGAACCTTTCGAAAGGATTTATATTATCGTATAAGCACTTTTATTATTGAACTTCCATCACTTCGCGAACGGAGAGATGATATTCGTGTTTTGACAGATTATTTTATCAATTATTTTTCTGTAAAGTTGAAAAAGCAAATTTCATTTGTTTCTCCCGAATTTTACTCAAAAATGAATGAATATAATTTTCCAGGTAATATTCGTGAGTTGAGAAATATTTGCGAACGCGTGGTTATTT